>Ga0194123_10000535_pt1 | contig 70665 bp, 64 predicted proteins | sample TA2MahsurfametaG_5_FD_155479 | JGI IMG/M metagenome (GOLD analysis project Ga0194123, IMG submission 155479) | Freshwater microbial communities from Lake Tanganyika, Tanzania - TA2015023 Mahale A surface | ecosystem: Environmental > Aquatic > Freshwater > Lake | place: Tanzania: Lake Tanganyika... | reverse complement strand
CAGGTCGCGCCCGGCCAGGCGGTGCTGGTCGACGGCCGGCCGATCGCGGCGGAGGCCGTGGTGCACCTGATGCTCAATAAGCCGCCCGGCTACGTGACCACGTCGCGCGACCCGCAGGGCCGCCCGACGGTGCTCGACCTCGTCGACCGCACGGAGCGCGTGATGCCGGTCGGCCGGCTCGACCGCGACACCTCGGGCCTGCTCCTCCTCACGAACGACGGCGAGCTCGCGCAGCTCCTCGCGCACCCCTCCCACGGGGTGCCGAAGACGTACCGGGCCACCGTGCGCGGGCTGCCGGGAGCGGCCGCCCTGCGCCGGCTCGAGCGCGGCGTCGAGCTGCCCGACGGGCGCACGCGCCCCGCGCGGGCGCGGGTCCTGCGCACCCGCTCGGGCGGCGCCGAGCTCGAGCTCGAGCTCAAGGAGGGGCGCAACCGCCAGGTGCGGCGGATGTGCGCCGCCGTGGGGCACCCCGTGATCGAGCTCGAGCGGACCGCGTACGGCCCGCTCGTCCTCGGCCGCCTCCAGGTCGGCGGCTGCCGCGAGCTGACGGCCCGCGAGGTGGCCGATCTGCGGGCCGCGGCAAGCGGCGGGCGCTAGACCGAACGCCCGTATACTTCGCGCCCCATGAGCGCGAACGCCCCCGCCACCGGTGCCCCCGAGCTGATCGTCGTGATGCGCGCCTCCGCCACGCCGGAGGAGGTCCAGCACGTCGTCGCCCTGATCGAGGCGGCGGGTGCCGGCGTGCACGTCGACGCGGGCGGCGAGGGCACCGTGATCGGCGCCATCGGCGACCGCGCGATCGTCGCGGGCCTGCCGCTCGAGGCCCTCGCGGGCGTCGAGCACGTCGTGCCGCTGCGCAAGGAGTACAAGCGCGTCTCGCGCGAGTTCCGGTCGCGCGACACGGTCGTCGCGATCGGCCCCGCCAAGGTCGGCGGCGGCAACTTCGCGATGATGGCCGGCCCCTGCTCGATCGAGACGTACGAGCAGACGCTCGCCTCCGCCCAGGCCGTCAAGGCCGCGGGCGGCGCCGTCCTGCGCGGTGGCGCCTACAAGCCGCGCACCTCGCCGTACGCGTTCCAGGGCCTCGGCGTCGAGGGCCTGCGGATCCTGCGCCGCGTCGGCGACGAGGTCGGCCTGCCGGTCACCACCGAGCTGATGGACGCCCGCGACCTCGCGGACGTCGTCGAGCACGTCGACATGATCTGGATCGGCGCCCGCAACATGCAGAACTTCAACCTGCTCAGCGAGGTCGGCCGCTCCGGCAAGCCCGTGATGCTGAAGCGGGGCATGTCGGCGACGGTCGAGGAGCTCCTGATGGCGGCCGAGTACGTCGCCAAGGGCGGCTGCGACGACGTCGTCCTCTGCGAGCGCGGCATCCGCACCTTCGAGAAGGCCACGCGCTTCACTCTCGACGTCAGCGCGATCCCCGTCCTCAAGGCGGAGACGCACCTGCCGGTGATCGTCGACCCGTCCCACGCGGCGGGCAAGCGCTCGCTGGTCCTGCCGCTCGCCCTCGCGGCGGTCGCGGCGGGGGCCGACGGCCTCATCGTCGAGACGCATCCGACGCCCGAGCACGCCCTCTCCGACGCGGCCCAGCAGATCCCGTCGGCCGAGTTCGGCGCGTTCGTCGAGGACGTCGAGCGGCTCGTCCAGGTCAGCGGCCGGACGCCCAGCCGGTAGGCGGCCATGAAGGTCGCCATCGCCGGCCTCGGCCTGATGGGCGGCAGCCTCGGGCTGGCGCTGCGCGAGCGCGGCCATACCGTGACGGGCTACGACCGCAATCCGGCGGAGGCCGCGCTCGCGGTCGAGCGCGGCTGCGCGGACCGCGCGGCGGCGAGCCTCGCGGAGGCCTGCGCCGACGCCGACCTGATCGTCGTGGCGACGCCCGTCTCCACCGTCGCGGGCCTGGTCGCGGAGGCGCTCGCCGCGAACCCCGAGGCCACGGTCACCGACATCGGCTCGACGAAGGGCCAGATCATGGCCGCCGTCCCGGCTCAGGGCCGGGCGCGGGTGGTCGGCGGGCACCCGATCTGCGGTTCGGAGGCGCACGGAGCCGCTGCGGCGCGGCCCGAGCTCTACGGTGGCGCGACCTGGTTCCTGACCCCGACGCTGGAGACGGACCCCGGGCGGCTCGCCGCGCTGCACGCCCTCGTCGGCGAGGTCGGCGCGCACCCCGTCGTGGTCGACGCCGACCAGCACGACCGGATCGTGGCCCTGACCAGCCACATCCCGCACGTGCTCGCCAACGTGCTCGCGCTGCAGGTCGCTGAGGGCGACGTCGACGGGCACCGCCCGCTCGACACCACCGGCGGCTCGTTCCGCGACATGACGCGCGTGGCCGGCGCCAACCCCGCGATGTGGATCGACATCCTGCTCGATAACCGCACCGCCGTCCTCGCCGCGCTCGACGACGCGCGCGGCCGCCTCGACGAGGTCGCGCAGGCCCTCGAGGCGGGCGACGAGGACTACCTCGGGCGCTGGATCGGCGGGGCGCGCGAGGCGCGCCGCGAGACGCTCGCGCGCGCCCACCGCACCGCACCGGCGGACCTCGTCGACCTCGTCGTGTCCGTGCCGGACCGCCCGGGCGCGATCTCCGCGATCGCGCTCGCCCTGTCGGCCAGCGGCATCAACATCGAGGAGTTCGCCCTGACCCACATCTCGCCCGAGTCGGGCGGCGAGATCCGCATCGTCGTCGCCGGCGAGGAGCAGGCCGACCGCGCCGTCGAGGTGCTGCGCGCCGAGGGCTGCGCCGCGTTCCGGGCCGAGCCGGGCGGCGCCGCGTGAGCGAGCCCTGGCACGTCGCGCCGTCGGGGCCCCTCGTCGGCGAGCTCGCCGTCAACGGCGACAAGTCGGTCAGCCACCGCGCGCTCCTGATCGGGGCGCTGACGGACGGCCCCGTCGAGGTCGAGGGCTGGGGCGACTCGGCCGACACCCGCGCCACGCTCGAGGCGGTCCGGGCGCTCGGCATCCGGGTCGACGACCACGGCCATGGCCGCCTGACCGTCCACGGCGTCGGCCTCGGCGGCCTCAAGCCGCCGGTCGGCGCGATCGACGTGCGCAATGCCGGCACCCTGATGCGCCTGCTCAGCGGCATCTGCGCGATGCAGCCCGCGGGCATGTTCACGCTCGACGGCGACGCGTCGATCCGCACCCGTCCGATGGAGCGCGTCGCCCAGCCCTTGCGGGCCATGGGCGCCGAGGTCGAGACGACCGACGGCCGTCCGCCCGTGGCCGTGACGGCCGGCCGGCCGCTCGCGGGGATCGAGCACGTGCTGCCCGTCGCCTCGGCCCAGGTCAAGTCGGCGATCCTGCTCGCGGGGCTGCGCGCTGCGGGCCCCACGACCGTGGTGGAGCCCCAGGCGACCCGCGACCACACCGAGCGCATGCTGCGGGCCGCCGGGGCGCGCGTGACGGGGTCGGGGGGACGCGTCACGATCGAGCCCGCGGAGCGCCTGCACCTCGACCGCATCGAGGTGCCCGGCGACATCTCGTCGGCGGCCTTCCTGATCGTGGCCGCCACGCTGATCCCCGAGTCGCGGATCTTCCTGCGCGGGATCGGGATGGGGGCGGGGCGGACCGGCATCCTCGACGTGCTGGAGCGGATGGGCGGGCGCGTCGCCGTCTTCAACCGCCGCACGACCGACGCGGGCGAGCCGGTCGCCGACCTCGAGGTCGCGCACGCCGAGCTGTCGGCCTCGTCGATCCGCGGCGACGAGGTGCCGGGGCTCGTCGACGAGCTGCCGATCCTCGCCCTCGCCGCCTGCTGCGCGCGCGGCAAGACCCGCGTCCGCGACGCCGGCGAGCTGCGCGTGAAGGAGTCGGACCGCCTCGAGAGCGTCCGCGAGGCGCTCTGGCGGGTCGGCGGCCACATCGAGGTCGAGAACGACGGCTGGTTCATCCGCGGCGTGCCGACGCGGCTGCGCGGCGGCCCGGTCGACCCGATGGGCGACCACCGCGTCGCGATGCTGGGGGCGATCGCGGGACTCTACTCCGAGCAGGGCGTCACGATCACGGACCCCGCCGCCATCGACGTCTCCTTCCCGGGCTTCCGGGCGCTGCTCGAGGCGGCCACGGCGGTGCGGCGATGATCGTGACCATCGACGGGCCCGCCGGCGCCGGCAAGTCGACCGTCTCGCGCGCTTTGGCCGCGCGGCTCGGCTACCGCCACCTCGACACCGGCGCGATGTACCGGGCGGTCACGCTCGTGGTGCTGGAGACGGGCGACGACCCCGTCGCCGTCGCCACCGCGGGCGCGTGGACCGCGCGCCTCGACGATCCCGCGCTCCGCTCCGACGCGGTCGACGCCGCGGTCTCCGCCGTGTCGGCGATCGGGGACGTGCGCGAGGCCCTGCGGGGCGAGCAGCGCGCCTTCCTCGCCCAGGGCGACGCCGTCGCCGAGGGCCGCGACATCGGCAGCGTCGTCTGGCCTGAGGCCGAGCTCAAGGTCTGGCTCGACGCCCCGCCGGAGGAGCGCCGCCGGCGCCGCGCCGACGAGCGCGGGACGGAGGCGGGCGACGCCGCGCTCGAACGCGACCGCCGCGACGCCGCGCAGACGATCGTGCCGGATGGCAGCGTCCGCGTCGACACCGAGGGGCTCGCCGTCGACGCGGTCGTCGAGGCGATCGCGCGGCTCGTGGAGGAGCGCGCGTGAGCGGGCGCCGGCTCGACTGGGACGGCTTCCGCGTCTTCACGCCGGAGCGCACGTGGTCGATCGCGTGGCTGCTCGTGCGCCGCGCGATCCGCTCGTTCTCCGACGTGCGCCTGTGGGGCCGCGAGCGGATCCCGAAGTCGGGGCCGGTGATCCTGGCCTCGAACCACCGCTCGTTCTACGACATCTTCGTGCTCGGGGCCTCCGTCAAGCGTCCGATCCACTACATGGCTAAGGTCGAGCTGTTCGAGCACCCCGTGCTCGGCCGCGTCCTGCCGCACACGGGCGCCTTCCCGGTGCGCCGGGGCGAGGTCGACCGCGGCGCGCTCGAGGCCGCGCGCGAGGTGCTGAAGCGCGGCGGGATGCTCGGGATCTTCATCGACGGCACGCGCCACCACGCGGGCGCCGTCGGCGAGGTGCGGGCCGGGGCCGCGATGATCGCGGGCCAGACGGGCGCGCCGATCGTGCCGGTGTACATCCACGGCACCGACCGCGTCGTCGACGATCCGCGGGCGCCGATCTCGATCGCCTTCGGGCGGCCGTTCCACATCGAGGGTCGCGGCTCGAAGGCCTACCGGGCCGGAGCCGATCGCCTCGCCGACGAGCTGCGCCGCCTGCAGGCCTTCACGGAGAGCGCCGAGCGGGCCGGACGCCCGCGCGACGCCGTGCCGCCCGAGCCGTCCGCTGACCTCCCCGCCGAGGCGGACCCGTCGTGAGCGGTCGCGAGCCGCCGCGGGCGCGGCGCCGGCGCGGCCGGGACGAGGGCGACGAGGAGGAGGGGCTCCCCGAGCAGCTGCCGCTGCTCGGCGTCGTCGCCGTCGTCGGCTACCCGAACGTCGGCAAGTCGACCCTCTGCAACCGGCTCGCCGGCCGCCGCGACGCCGTCGTGCACTCCGAGCCGGGCGTGACGCGCGACCGCAAGGAGGTCGACGTCGAGTGGAACGGCAAGCGGATGCGGCTCGTCGACACCGGCGGCATCGACCTCGGCGGCGAGACGCTGATGGCCGACGAGGTCGCCGACCAGGCGCGCGCCGCGCTCGCCGAGGCCGACCTCGCGCTGTTCGTCGTCGACGCGAAGGCGGGCGTGATGCCGGGGGACCTCGAGGTGGCGGAGATCCTGCGCCGCGCGAAGATGCCCGTGATCCTCGCCGCCAACAAGGCCGAGGGGTCGGGCGGCGACGACGCGGCGCTCGAGTTCCACTCGCTGGGGCTCGGCGAGCCGCAGCCCGTCTCGGCGATCCACGGCTCGGGGTCGGGCGACCTGCTCGACCTCCTGGTCGAGCGGCTCGAGGAGATCCCGGGCGCGGCCCGCGTCGAGCGCGTCGCCGACGAGATCGGCGTCGCCATCCTCGGCCGCCCGAACGTCGGCAAGTCGTCGCTCTTCAACGCCCTGATCGGCTCCCCGCGCGTGATCGTGTCGGACCGCCCCGGCACGACGCGCGACGCGATCGACACCGTGCTCATGCGCGGCGACACCGCCTTCCGGCTGGTCGACACGGCGGGGCTGCGCCGCAAGCGCGCACAGCGCCAGGAGGTCGAGTACTGGAGCGAGAAGCGCGCGCTGGCCGCGGCGGAGCGCGCCGACGTCGCGCTCGTCCTGATCGACGGCGCCGAGGGCCTCGTCGACCACGACCTCGACGTCGCCGACCGCGCCCGCAAGGCGGGCTGCGCGACGCTCGTGGTGGTCTCGAAGTGGGACGCCTCCGACGTCGACCTCGACGACCTGCGGCTGCGGATCGAGCGTAAGCTGCGCCAGCGACCCGCGATCGTGACCACCTCGTCGGTGACCGGCCGCGGCCTCGACCGGCTGCTCGACCGGATCGAGGAGCTCTACGGGGCGTACGCGCGGCGACTGTCGACGCCGGCCGTCAACCGCGCGCTGCAGGCCGCCGTCGAGCAGCGCCAGCCGCCGCTCGTGCACGGTGCGCGCCTGAAGGTGCTGTACGGCGCGCAGGTGCAGACGCGCCCGCCGCGCTTCCGCGTCACGGTCAACAACCGCAAGCTGATCACGCGCGACTACGCCTACTACCTCGAGAACCGGCTGCGCGAGGCGGCCGGCCTCGAGGGCTGCCCCGTGATCCTGGACCTCGTCGCCCGCTAGGCGCCGGCGCGCACGTTCCAGGACAGGACGACCGGGTTCTCGCGCTCCCAGCCGAGCACCGACACCGTCGCCGTGTCGAGCCGGAAGAGGCTCCCGCCCGCAGGCCCGAGCCCGAGCCAGCGCGCGGCGAGCACGCGCAAGACGTGGCCGTGCGCGACGACGAGGGTCAGGCCGGGCTCGGCGCGGCACGCGGCGATCACGCGGTCGACGCGCGCCGCCACCCGCTCCGCGGTCTCGCCGCCCGGGCAGGGCGCCGACCAGACCGTCCAGCCCGGCACCGTCGCGCGGATCTCCGCCGTCGTGACGCCCTCGTAGTCGCCGTAGTCCCACTCGACGAGGTCCGGATCGACCACGGGGTCGACGGCGAGGCCGAGCAGGTCGCAGGTCTCGCGCGCCCGGCCGAGGGGGCTGACCCGCACGCGGGCGGGGGCGAGCCCTGCCACGGGGCCCGCCGCGGCGCGGGCCTGGTCGCGCCCCGCCTCCGTCAGCGGGATGTCGGTGCGGCCCGTGTGGCGGCCCGCGCGACTCCACGCGGTCTCCCCGTGGCGGACCAGCGCGATGCCCGAGTCGGCGGCCATCTCGCGCGGATGCTGGCAGATCCGCTCCGGGACGGTGCCCCGGCACCCCGATCGCGGCGCAGGATGGTCGGTATAGTGGGGGCAGCCGGCGGGGGCGCTCTGCGCATCGGCCCCTGCCCGGCACCGGATGCCCTGTGGAGAACGGAATGCCGCCAGCCGATGACGCCGCGGAGCCCGCGGCGTCGGAGACGCCGCCCGATCCCGCCGGGGACGTGGCCCGCGCCGCCGAGGCGCGCTCCGCCGTGCAGACGCCGCCCGCGGCGCCGGCCGGCGGCCGCAAGATGACCGTGCACCGGGCCGGCGACGGCGAGCCCGCGGCGCCTGCGCCCGCCACGGGCGGCGCGGGCGGCGGAGGCGGCGGTCCGCGGGGGGGCATGCGCGTCTACCAGTCCGAGCCCGCGAAGCCCCGCCGGCGCTGGCCGAAGGTCGTGGGCGTCTTCGCCGCGGTGCTAGTGCTCGCCGGCCTCGGCGTCGCCGGGTACGCCTACTGGTACCTGCAGGACACCGTCGCGGCGATCTCCGAGACGGAGGACGCCAGGCAGCAGGAGGCTCAGTCCGGCCTCGACGTGGCCCTGCCGGACCAGCCGGTGACCGCGCTCGTGATCGGCGAGGACCGGCGCCCCGGCGAGGGGCCGAGCCGCTCCGACACGATGATGCTCGTGCGCGTCGACCCGCGCACCCAGTCGATCGCGGTGCTGTCGTTCCCGCGCGACCTGATCGTGAACGTGCCGGGCTACGGGCGGCGGCCGATCAACGAGGCCTACGAGCTCGGCCAGGAGCCGCTCGCCCTGGCCACGGTCAAGGAGCTGACCGGTGTCTCGATCAACTACCTGATCCCCGTCGACTTCCGGGCGTTTCAGCGCATCGTGGGCACCTTCGGCGGCGTCTGGCTGCCCGTCGACCGGCGCTACTACAACGTCAACGACGGCTCCGCCGCGACGAACTTCTCGTCGATCGACATCCAGCCGGGCTACCAGCTGCTGCGCGGTGCCGACGCGCTCGCGTTCGCCCGCTACCGGCACACCGACTCGGACATCGTCCGCAACGCGCGCCAGCAGACCTTCGTGCGCGAGTTCAAAAAGCGCGTCGACCGCTGGGGCGCCGCGACCCGCGTGATCGAGCTCGTCTCGATCCTGCGCGACAACCTGAAGGTGCTCGGCTCGAACAAGAAGAACGCCGACGCGCGCCTCTTGCTCGACTACGCGCGGCTCGTCTCGTCGATCCCGCGTGGCAACATGGTCCAGGTCCGGATCGAGAACACCTCGCCGTCATCGACGTACGAGGGCAAGCTCGAGGCCTCGCCCGAGGAGATCCAGCGGGTCGTCAACGGCTTCGTGCGCCCCGACCTCGAGTCCGGCGAGGCGATCGCCAACCGCGACGTCGCCAAGGACCCGAAGAAGAAGGTCGTCAAGCAGACGTACGACCCCGCGAAGACGGCGCTCGAGGTCCGCAACGGCAACGGCACGCCGGCCGCCGCCGCCGACGCGGCGTGGCAGCTGGTCGAGTCCGGCTGGACGCTCGCCCGCAGTACCGGCGACTCGGTCGTGCCGTACCTCTACACCACGGTCTACTACGACGGCTCGGTCGCGGGCGCGAAGGACGCGTCGAAGGTGATCGGCGAGGCCTTCGGCGGCGACTCCGAGATCAAGCCGCTCGACGCCGCCGCGAAGGCCGAGCTCGAGCAGGGCGGCGTGCCCGTCACGCAGCCGATCGTGGTCGTCGTCGGCAAGACGTACATCGGCGACCTTGCGCCGCCGAAGGTGCCCATCCTGCCGGACAAGGAGGAGGCGCAGATCACGCGCGACCCCAAGCGCGACCTCGACATCTGGCGCAAGGCCGAGCGCGAGGCGGGCTTCCCGCTGATGATGCCGACGGTGCTGTACGCCGGCGCGCAGACCCGGGACCCGCTCTTCTCGAGCCAGCCGCCGTATCGCGTCTACAAGACGGGTGGCCATGAGGCCGCCTACGTGACGTACTCGGCGGACGCGTACGACCAGGTCTTCGGCGTGCAGGCGATCGACTGGTCGGACCCGCCGATCCTGGAGGGCCCGACGACGACGCGCACCTACCAGGGCCGCACGCTGCTCCTGTACTTCAACGGCGCTAGCCTTCAGCGCGTGGCCTGGAAGCAGAACGGCATCTCCTACTGGCTCGAGAACTCGCTGACGGGGCGGATTCCGAACTCCGCGATGATCGCGATGGCGAAGAGCTTCAAGACGGTGCCGCGGTGAGCGGACCCGAGCCGGTCGGCGTCATCGGCGTCGGCTACGTCGGGCTGGTCACCGCCGTCTGCCTCGCCGAGCTCGGCCACCCGGTCGTCTGCCGCGACATCGACCCCGAGCGCGTGGCGATGCTGCAGCGCGGCGAGGTGCCGATCCACGAGCCGGGCGTGCCCGAGCTCCTGCAGCGCAACGCCGAGCGGCTGACGTTCACGCTCGACATGGAGGACGTCTTCGCCTCCGCCCGCATCGCGATCATCTGCGTGGACACCCCACCGACCGCCTCGGGCGACGCGGACCTCTCGCGGGTCGAGGCCGTGATTGAGGCGCTGCCGGCGAGCGCGGAGGGGGCCGTCCTCGTGATGAAGTCGACCGTGCCCGTCGGCACGGGCCGGCGCGTGCGCACCGAGCTCGACGCGCGCGGCTGCACGGACGTCGGCTACGTCTCCAACCCGGAGTTCCTGCGCGAGGGCTCGGCCGTTGCGGACTTCCGCGAGCCCGACCGCGTCGTGGTCGGCGGCGACCGCCCCGACGATGTCGAGCGGGTGGCGCGGCTCTACCAGGACCTGAACGCGCCGATCGTGACCACCGACACGGCCTCGGCGGAGATGATCAAGCTCGCCTCGAACGCCTTCCTGGCCACGAAGATCTCGTTCGTCAACGAGATCGCGAACGTCTGCGAGCGGATCGGCGCCGACGTCGAGGAGGTGGCGCGCGGGATGGGCATGGACACGCGTATCGGCTCGAGCTTCCTGCGGCCCGGCATCGGCTACGGCGGCTCCTGCTTCCCGAAGGACGTCACGGCGCTCAAGCAGCTTGCGGGCAACACGGGCTACTCGTTCCAGCTCCTCGCCTCGGTGATCGAGGTCAACGAGCTGCAGAAGCGGCGCGTGATCGGCAAGCTCGAGGAGCGCCTCGGCGACCTGCGCGACCGCCGCATCTGCCTGCTCGGCCTCGCCTTCAAGCCCCACACGGACGACATGCGCGAGGCGTCGAGCATCGTGCTCGCCGCGCGCCTCGTCGCCGAGGGCGCGAGCGTCGTCGCCTTCGACCCGGTCGCCGCCCAGCGCGCCCGCGGGGTCCTGCCCGCGCAGGTCGAGATCGCGGGCTCGCTGGAGGCGGCGGTGCACGAGGCGGACGCCGTCGTGATCGTGACGGAGTGGCCGGAGTTCCGGGCGGTCCTGGACGAGGGCGTGCGGAGCGCGATGCGCCGGCCGCTGATCGTCGACGGCCGCAACCTGCTCGATCCCGACGAGGCGGTCGCCGCCGGCTTCACGTACGTCCCGATCGGCCGTGCCGACCGGGACCCCGACCGCGAGCTCGAGCAGGCGTGATCGCGGTCGTGCTCGTCGGCGGGGAGGGCACCCGCCTGCGCCCCCTCACGCTGGACGAGCCGAAGCCGGTCCTGCCGATCGGCGGCGTGCCGTTCGCGTCGCTCCTGCTCGACCGCCTCGCCGCGGCCGGCGTCAGCCGGGTGATCCTCTCCTGCGGCTACCTGCCGGAGCGCCTCGCGGCCGGCATCGGCGAGCCCCCGCCCGGCGTGGAGGTCGAGGTGGTGGTGGAGGACGAGCCGCTCGGCACCGCCGGCGCGATCGCCTTCGCGGCCCGCGGCCGCGTCGACGGCCCGTACCTCGCCCTCAACGGCGACGTCCTCGGTGACGCCGACCTCGGCGCGCTCGTGGCCGAGCACCGCGACGCGGGCGCGCGCGCGACGATCCTCCTGACCCCCGTCGACGATCCGACCCGCTACGGCGTGGTCGTGACCGACCCCGACGGGACGGTCGAGCGCTTCGTGGAGAAGCCGCCCACCGCCGACGGGCTCGGCCCGGCGCCGTGGTGGGTCAACGCCGGCGCGTATGTGCTCGAGCCCGACGTCCTCGCGGACGTCCCCGCGGACCGCATGACCTCGATCGAGCGCGAGATCTTCCCCGATCTCGTCGGCCACGGGCTGCGCGCCCACCGCTCAGCGGGCTACTGGCGCGACATCGGCACCCTCGAGAGCTTCCTGGCCGCCAACGCGGACGCCGTCCGCGGGCGCGTGCACACGCGCCTCGGCGGCGCCGACGGCGCCGTCCTCGTCGACCCCGCCGCGGCGGTGGACGCCGCAGCCCGCCTGGTCGGGCCCGTGCGGGTGTGCGCGGGCGCGCGCGTCGAGGCCGGGGCCGAGGTCGGCCCCGACGCGGTGGTCGGCCCGGACGCGGTTGTGGCGGCGGGCGCGCGGGTGCACGGCACGGTCCTGCTCGCCGGCGCCGCCGTCGGCCCGGATGCCGAGGTCGCGGACAGCGCCGTCGGCTGCGACGCGACGGTCGGGGCGGGTGCCGCGCTGCGGGGCTGCGCGCTCGGCACGGGCGCCGAGGCGGCCGCGGGCGAGCGGCTCGCGGACGCGCGGAGGCCCGGCTGATGGCCCCGCCCACCATGCTCGAGCAGGCGCTGGAGTTCCCGCGGCAGATCACGCTCGGGCTCGACGCCGTCACCAACCTCGACATGCCGCGCGAGGCGCCGCGCGCCGTCGCCCTCTGCGGCCTCGGCGGCTCGGCCGCCGGCGGGCGGCTCTTCACGGCGCTCTTCGCGGGCTACCTGACGGTCCCCGCGGTGGCCGTCGACACGACGTCCCTGCCCGGCTGGATCGGCGAGGACGACCTCGTGGTCTGCACCTCGTACTCGGGCAGCACGCGCGAGACCCTCGACCTCTGGGAGGAGGCCGGCATCCGCGGCGCGCGCCGGATCGCCGTCACGGCCGGCGGCGAGCTGGCCGAGCGGGCCGCGCGCGACGGCTGCCCCTGCGCGCTCGTCGAGGCGGGATACCAGCCGCGCGGCGCCCTCGGCTTCCTGCTCGGCGCGCAGGCCGCGGTCCTGACGCGCTCGCGCGTCGCCGTCGGCTCCGCCGGGGCGCTCGCCGCCACGGTGCCGCAGCTGACGGTGGCCGTTGCCCAGTGCCAGCGCGACCGCGACGCGCTCGCCGCGGAGGCCGCGCAGCTGGCCGGCAAGGCGATCGTGCTGTACGGGTCGGGCGCGCGCGCCGCCGTCGCGCTGCGCCTCAAGAACCAGATCAACGAGAACGCCAAGGCGCCGGCCTTCGCCAACGCGATGCCGGAGATGGCCCATAACGAGGTGCTGGGCTGGATCGGCACCCAGCGCCACGGCGTCGCGGCCGCGGCGATCTTCCTGCGCGACCCCGCCGAGCCGGAGCACGCCGCCCGGCTCCACGACCGGATCGAGGAGCTGGTGCGCGGCGACGTCGAGACGGTGCTGCGCTGGGAGGGGTCGGGGGAGGACGAGGCGGAGCGCACGCTGGGCCTCCTGATCCGCGGCGACGTCGTCTCGTGCCTGCTCGCCGAGGCCGAGGGCGTCGACGCCCTCGACATCGCGCGACTGACCTCGCTCAAGGGCCTCTGACCCGCCCCCGGCGGGTACGATCCGCCGGATGGCCGACGCGCACGACATCGCGGACGCGTCGCTCGCCGAGGCGGGCGCGCGCCGCATCGCCTGGGCCGAGCGCGACATGCCCGTGCTGCTCGGGATCCGGACGCGCTTCGAGCGCGAGCGGCCGCTCGCCGGGATCCGCGTGGCGGCCTGCCTGCACGTGACCGCCGAGACGGCGGCCCTGATGCGCACGCTGGCCGCCGCCGGCGCCGACCTCGCGCTGTGCGCCTCGAACCCGCTCTCCACGCAGGACGACGTGGCCGCGGCGCTGGCCGCCGAGGGCGTCGGGGTATTCGCCCGCCAGGGCGAGGACGACGACACCTACTACCGGCACCTGATGCACGTCGCCGACCACCGCCCGCAGCTCGTGGTCGACGACGGGGCGGACCTGATCGGCGTGCTCCACGCCGCGCGCCGGGAGCTCCTCGACGGCGTCATCGCCGCCATGGAGGAGACGACCACGGGCGTGGTCCGCCTGCGGGCGCTGGAGGCCGACGGGGAGCTCGGCTTCCCGGTGATCGCCGTCAACGAGGCGCAGACCAAGCACCTCTTCGACAACCGCTACGGCACCGGCCAGAGCGTCGTGGACGGCATCGTGCGTGCCACCAACGTGCTGCTCGCGGGCCGCACGTTCGTGGTCGCGGGCTACGGCTGGTGCGGCCGCGGCCTCGCCGAGCGCGCGCGCGGCATGGGCGCGAGCGTGGTCGTGCTCGAGGTCGACCCGCTGCGCGCCCTGCAGGCCGCGATGGACGGGTTCCGGGTGATGACGGCGGAGGAGGCCGCGCCGATCGGCGACATCTTCTGCACCGCCACGGGCGCCAAGGACGTCCTGCGCGGCGAGCACTTCGACCGCATGCGGGACGGCGCCCTGATCGCGAACGCGGGCCACTTCAACGTCGAGATCGACCTGCCGGCGCTGCGGGAGCGGGCGGTGGCCACGACCCGGCCGCGTCCCGACGTGGAGGAGCTCGAACTGGCCGACAGCCGCCGCCTCGCGCTGCTCGCGGAGGGCCGCCTCGTCAACCTCGTGGCCGCCGACGGGCACCCGGCCAGCGTGATGGACATGAGCTTCGCCAACCAGGCGCTCAGCGCCGAGTACGCGGTGCGCGGGGTGGAGGGGCTCGAGCGCCGCGTCTACGTGGTGCCGCCCGCGATCGACGAGGAGGTCGCGCGGCTCAAGCTCGAGGCGATGGGCATCGCCATCGACCGCCTCACCCCGGAGCAGGAGCGCTACCTGCGCAGCTGGTCCGAGGGCACCTGAGGCCGCGGTGACGGCGCCCGACGCGATCATCCGGCTCGAGCCGGGCGGGATCGTCATCCTCGACCAGACGCGCCTGCCCGCCGAGGCCGTGGAGCGCCGCTGCGCGGACGTCGACGAGCTGGTCGACGCGATCGCGGTGCTCGCGATCCGCGGCGCGCCGGCGCTCGGCGTCGCCGGGGCGATGGGCGTCGCGCTGGCCGCCGAGCGGGCGCCCGACGGCGCCGGCTTCCGGGCCGCGCTCGAGACGGATGCGGCCCGGATCGCGGCGGCCCGCCCGACGGCGGTCAACCTGGCGGTCGGGGTCGCGGCCGGCCTCGCCGCCGCCGGCAACGCGGGCGACGACCCGGCCCGCGTGCGGGCCGAGACCGCCGCGGCCGCGCGCGCGTTCCACGCGGACGAGGTCGACCGCTGCCGGCGGATCGGCGCGCACGGCGCGGCGCTGTTCGGCGACGGGGCGCGGATCTGCACGATCTGCAACGCGGGCGGGCTCGCGACCGGCGGCTACGGCACCGCGCTCGGGGTGGTCCGGCGGCTGCACGAGGACGACCGCTCGCCGAGCGTGTGGGTGCCGGAGACGCGGCCCCTGCTCCAGGGCGCGCGGCTGACCGCCTGGGAGCTCGCCGACCTCGGCGTCGAGCACCGGGTGCTGCCGGACGGGGCGATCGCGGGCCTGTTCGGGCGCGGCCTCGTCGACGGCGTCGTGGTCGGCGCGGATCGGATCGCGGCCAACGGCGACACCGCCAACAAGGTCGGCACGTACGGCCTCGCCGTCATCGCGCACCACCACGGCGTGCCCTTCTACGTGGCCGCGCCGTGCACGACGATCGACCCGGCGACGCCCGACGGCGCGGCGATCCCGATCGAGGAGCGGCCCCGCGCCGAGGTCACGGGGCCCCTGCCGGGCACCGTGCCCGCGGCGAGCGCCGTGCACAACCCGGCGTTCGACGTGACGCCCGCGGCGCTGATCGACGCGATCGTCACCGAGGACGGCGTGCTCCGGCCGCCGTTCGCGCTCGGGCCGTAGCGCCCCGCGTGCCCCCGGCGCGTCCGGGGGCGGCCACGCTGCCCCCGTGGACCTGCTCGCGCTCGTCGCCGACCAGCGCTGCGTCGCCTGCGCCGCGCCCGGCCGGCTGGTGTGCGCCGCCTGCCGGCGCGCGCTGCCGTGGCTCGGGCCGCCGGGCTGCCTCCGGTGCGGCGCCGCCGCGGCGGTCTCACCCTGCCCGACCTGCGCCGGCCTGGACCCGGCGCTGGCGTGGGTGCGCACGGCCGTCGCCCTGCACGGCCCGGCGCGCGACGCCGTCCGGGCCTGGAAGGACCAGGCGCGCACCCCGGTCGGGCGGCTCGCCGCCCGCTGCGTCGTCGCCGCCGTCCCGCCGCCTGCGCCCGGTAGCGTCCTCGTGCCCGTGCCCGCGGCCCCCGAGCGGGCCGCGTGGCGCGGCGTCGACGGCCCCGCGGACCTCGCGCGGCGGCTCGGGCGGCGCTGGGGCCTCGCCGTGCGCGGCGACATCCTGGTGCGCCGCGACGAGCGCCCCCAGCGCGGCCGCGGCGCCGCGGCCCGCCGGCGGCTGGCGGGGGCGGCCTACGCCGCCTGCGGGACGGCGCCCCGGCGCTGCGTGCTCGTCGACGACGTGATGACGACGGGGGCGACGCTCGCGGCCTGCGCGGCGCGGCTGGCGGGCGCCGGCGCCGCGGAGGTGGGGGCGGTGGCGTTCGCGCGCGTCGTGACCGAATCGCAATGGACGGGCCTTCCGCTCGGGGGGAGCGAGGAGTACTGTGGGCCAAAGGAGAGCACGACGAGGAGGTCGCCCCGATGAAGGTCAGGGTCCACGCACGTCACGTCGATGTCCCCGCGGAGGTCCGCGACATGGCCGCGGCCCGGCTCGCCCAGCTGGCGCGCCTGATGCCGCCCGATGCGGTCGCCGACGTGGAGTTCTCGGCGGAGCGCAACCCGCGCATCCGCCAGGCCTGCGTCGCCGAGATCACGATCGTGGCGCGTGGCAAGGTGCTGCGCACGCGCGCGGCCGGCGTCGCCTTCAAGGAGGCGGTCACGCACGCGGTCCGGGGCATCCGGCAGGAGGCCTCCGACGACCACCACCGCCGCCGCGCGCACCCGCACCGGCGGCTCAGGGCCGCGTAGGGTCAGCCCTCGAGGCCGAGGCGGCCGCGGCACGCGAGCCGCACCGACTCGGCGGGCGACTCCGTGAACCACTCGACGGCGCCCGGCTCGGGGGCGGGCGCCCGCAGGAGCGCGTCGAAGGCCGCGAGGGCCCGCACGGCGTCGTCCTCGGCCGCCCAGCGGCGCACGTCCTCGCGCCAGGCGTGCCACTCCTGCGCGATCGCGCGGCGCAGGTAGCCCTTGGCGATCGCCTGCCAGGCGCGCACGGCGAGGGCGGGGGCGAGGGCGTCGAGGGTGCGGATCGCCTCGCGCGTGCCGAGTTCGGCGAGAAGCGGCGCGGCGACCTCGGCGGGGCAGCGGCCCGCCTCGCGCTCGGCGACGACGAGGCTGCGGGCCAGCATCCGGGCGCGCAGCTCGGGGTCGTCCTCGGTGACGAGCGCGAGCTCGTGGACGGCGTGCCAGAGCAGGACGGGGGCATCGCGCTCGAGCAGCGTCGCGCCGATCGCGCGGGCCACGTCCGCGAAGGGCACGTCCTCGGCGAGGGCGGCGACGGTGGTCTCCGCGACCCACTCGTCGGCGACCATCACGCGCGCGGCGCCCGGCGCCAGAGCCTCGGTGGCGTCGGCGAGCCGCTCGACCAGCTCGTAGAGGCCGTCGAGGTCGTGCAGGGGCACGTCAAGGGTGGTGGCGGTGAACGCCTCGGGGTCGAGCACGGTGCGGCCGAGCCAGCCGAGCAGCGGCTCCGCATCGCCGACGAGGAGCGCGTCGAGGGCGGTGCGCCCGCCGGGCGTGCCGAGCATGACGCGCTCGCCGGGGCGCAGGACGACGTCCTCGACGGCGTCGGCGGGGCCGAGCTCGTGGACGGCGGCGAGGAGCGCCCGCCGGCGCGCGAGGGCGGTCAGGGTCGCGCCCCGCTCGGCGTCGAGGTCGAGCGCGCGCAGGAGCAGCCGCACCGAGACGGGGTCCGGGTCGGCGCCGGGCCGGGCCGGGAACATCGCCACCAGCGCCTCGTGGGCCGGCGTCGGCGCGTACAGCGCCTCGCGCTCCAAGAGGCCGATCCGGCGGCCCGCCTCGAGGGCGGTGACGTCGCCGGCCAGCCAGGCCTCGGCGACGGCCGTGAGCGGCGGCGCGAGCGGGGCTGCAGGCGGCTCCGGGGGCACGGTCGGAACCGTAACGGGGGCCTCGCCTTCAGGCGCCGTTCAGGTTCCGGCTGGTAGGGTTCGCCCGATGGCCGAGCTCTTCAACCGGCTCCTCCGCGTCGGCGAGGGCAAGCGCCTGCGCGAGCTGGCGCACGTCGTCGACGATGCGAACGCGCTCGCCGACGACGCCGCCGCGCTCTCCGCTGAGGGTCTGCGCGAGCGCTACGCCGAGCTGCGCGAGCTGTTCCGGGAGGAGGTCGGCGACGCCGCCGCCCACGGGGACGTCGAGCGGGCCCTGCTCGACTTCGAGCCCGAGGTCTACGCGCTGGCCCGCGAGGCCGGCGCCCGCGCGATGGGCATGCGCCACTTCGACGTGCAGATCATCGGCGGCGCCTGCCTGCACCGCGGGATGATCGCGGAGATGAAGACGGGCGAGGGCAAGACGCTCGTCGCCACCCTGCCGGTCTGCCTGAACGCGCTCAGCGGGCGCGGCATGCACCTCGTCACCGTCAACGACTACCTGGCCCGCCGCGACGCCGAGTGGATGAGCCCGCTCTACGCGATGCTCGGCGTCACCGTCGGCGTGATCCAGTCCGGCATGGACCCGGCCGCGCGCCGCGCCGCCTACGCCTGCGACGTCACCTACGGCACCAACTCCGAGTTCGGGTTCGACTACCTGCGCGACAACCTCGCGGTCGAGCTCGAGCACACCGTGCAGCGCGGCCACGCGTTCGCGATCGTCGACGAGGTCGACTCGATCCTGATCGACGAGGCGCGCACGCCGCTGATCATCTCGGGCCAGCCCGAGGAGGCGCCGGAGACGTACTACGCGTTCGCGAAGGTCGCGAAGACGCTGCGGATCCCCGACGACTTCGAGATCGACGAGAAGCGCAAGACGGTCGCCCCCACCGAGGACGGCATCCACAAGGTCGAGCGCGCCCTCGGCATCGACAACCTCTACGCGCCCGGCAACGGCCAGCTCGTCAACCACCTCGTCCAGTCCCTCAAGGCGCAGTCGCTCTACAAGAAGGACGTCGACTACGTCGTCGTCGACGGGCAGGTCAAGATCGTCGACGAGTTCACGGGCCGCATCATGGAGGGCCGTCGCTGGAGCGAGGGCCTGCACCAGGCCGTCGAGGCCAAGGAGGGCGTGCGGATCGAGGCCGAGAACATCACGGTCGCGACCGTCACGATCCAGAACTACTTCCGCATGTACGAGAAGCTCGCCGGCATGACGGGCACCGCGGCGACCGAGGCCAACGAGTTCGCGGAGATCTACAAGCTCGAGGTCGTGCCGATCCCGACGAACCGGGACATGGTCCGCACGGACCGCGACGACCTGATCTTCAAGACGAAGGCCGAGAAGTTCGACGCCGTCGTCGAGGACATCGCGGAGCGCCACGCGACGGGGCAGCCCGTGCTCGTCGGCACCATCGACATCGAGACGTCGGAGCAGCTCAGCGGCCTGCTCGACCGCCGCGGCATCGCCCACGACGTCCTCAACGCCAAGCAGCACGAGCGCGAGGCGGAGATCATCGTCAACGCGGGCCAGCCCGGCGCGGTCACGATCGCGACGAACATGGCCGGCCGCGGCGTCGATATCAAGCTCGGCGAGGGCGTCGCGGAGCGCGGCGGCCTCTACGTGCTCGGCACGGAGCGCCACGAGTCGCGCCGCATCGACAACCAGCTGCGCGGCCGCTCCGGCCGCCAGGGCGACCCCGGCGAGACGCGCTTCTACCTGTCCGCCGAGGACGAGGTCGTGCGCCTCTTCGCGGGTGACCGCATCTACAAGATCCTCGACCGCCTCGGCCCGCCCGAGGGCGAGCCGATCGAGCACAAGCTGCTCTCGCGCCAGATCGAGGGCGCGCAGAAGAAGGTCGAGGAGCACAACTTCGAGATCCGCAAGAACGTCCTCAAGTACGACGACGTGCTGAACAAGCAGCGCGAGGTCGTCTACGGGCAGCGCCGCGAGGTGCTCGAGGGCGCGGACATCTCCGAGCTCGTCGCCGAGTGGGTCGACGAGTCCGTCGAGGAGATGGTCGAGGCGCACTTCTCGGGCGCGGCCGAGCCGGAGTTCCGCGAGGACCCCGACGACGGGGAGGCGGCGGTGCGGGCCGACCGCACCACCGACGACCTGATCGTCGGCCTGCGCTCGCTCTACCCGGTCGGCTTCACAGCCGCCGACCTCGGCCCGGCCGGCGACCTCGTCCTCGACGACGTCATCGACCGCGCGGTCGCCGACGCCACCACGGCGTACGCGCGCAAGGAGCGCGTCCTCGGCAAGATCGACCCGGACCTGATGCGGCGCGCCGAGCGCTTCTACCTTCTGCAGACGATCGACACCCGCTGGCGCGAGCACCTCGACAACATGGACTACCTGCGCGACGGCATCCACCTGCGCGGCCTCGCCCAGAAGGACCCGGTCGTGGAGTACCGCACCGAGGGCCACGCGATGTTCCAGGAGATGATGGGCGAGGTGCGCGAGGAGGTCGTGCGCGGCCTGTTCCAGTTCGTGATCGAGGTCGACGGGCCCGACGGGCGCGCCGTCCTCGATCCGTTCCAGATCGACGAGGACCTCGACCAGCTGATCGCCCAGCACGAGGACGTCAGCGCGTTCGACGGCCCGGGCACGGCGCCGCCGGACTCGCTGGCCCCGCCGGCCGCGGCGGCCGCGCCGCCGCGCGCCGACTCCGCGTGGTCGAAGGCGCAGGAGTGGGGCGGCTCGTCGACGCCCGCCGCGACGGGCGCCGAGGACCGCTCGTCGAACACGATGCGCGGCCAGGCGCCCGGAGCGTCCGGTCGGCGCAAGAAGCCGACGAAGAAGAAGCGCCGTGGCTGATCCCGCCGCGCTGACGGCCGAGGAGCTCGCCCAGGCCGTCGAGGAGATCAGGGCCCGCCTCGTGTGGGTCCGTGATTACCTTTGACCCGGATCGCCTGAGCGCCCGCCTCGTCGAGCTCGACGGGGAGATCTCCCAACCCGGGTTCTGGGACGACCAGGAGCGCGCGTCGCGGGCGTCGTCCGAGCGCGCCCGCGTGGCGCGCCGGCTCGACCTCTTCGCGGCCCTGACCGCCGACGTGGCCGACGCCGGCGACCTCGTCGAGATGGCCGCCGAGGATCCGCAGCTGGCCGCCGAGCTGGAGCAGTCGGTGCGCAGCCTGACGGAGCGCATCGACGAGCTCGAGGAGGGGGCGCTGTTCTCCGGCGAGTACGACGCCGGTGCGGCCGTGGTCACCATCTCCGCGGGCGCGGGCGGCACCGACGCGATGGACTGGGCGGAGATGCTGCTGCGGATGTACCTGCGCTGGGCCGAGCGCCGCGGCTTCAAGACCGAGCTGCTCGAGGCCTCGCCGGGGGAGGAGGCGGGGCTGAAGTCCGTCGCGCTGCTCCTCGACGGCGAGAACGCCTACGGGATCATGGGCGCCGAGCGCGGCGTCCACCGGCTCGTGCGCCTGTCGCCGTTCGACTCGGCGCACCGCCGCCACACCGCCTTCGCCCGCGTCGACGTGACGCCGTGGGTGGCCGACGACGTCGCCGTCGAGATCGACGAGGGCGATCTCCGGATCGACACCTACCGCGCGTCGGGGGCCGGCGGCCAGCACGTCAACAAGACCGACTCGGCCGTGCGCATCACGCACCTGCCGACCGGGATCGTGGTGCAGTGCCAGAACGAGCGCTCCCAGACGTCGAACAAGCAGACCGCGATGCGCGTCCTCAAGAGCCGCCTCGTGGAGCTCGAGCTCGAAAAGCGGGCGCAGGAGTTGGCCAAGGAGCGGGGAATCACGCAGGACAACACGTTCGGCAGCCAGATCCGCTCCTATGTCCTCCACCCGTACACGATGGTCAACGACCACCGCACCGGCCGCAAGGACGGTGACGCCCAGGGTGTCCTCGACGGCGACCTCGATCCCTTCATCCGGGATTTCCTGCTCGGCCGCAGCGCAGCCGAGGGCGAGGATGTTGCCGAACCGTGATTCCCTGACGGGGAAATCCGCTGATAGGGTGGGCGAGGTCCGATGCTGAAGCGCGACTCCCCCTCCGAGGCCCTGCGCCGCCCCGACCGGCTCGAGGATCCGGGCCCCGTCCAGATCGCCGACACGGCGCTCCGCAGCGAGGACGAGCTCGAGCGCGAGGCCGAGGAGCGCCGCCGGCGCCGCGCTGAGGCGCTGGCCGCGATGGCCGGCGAGACGAGCGAGTTCCAGCGCCCGTTCGCGCCCCGCGCGGAGGCGATGATCCTGCTGGAGAACGTGACCAAGGTCTACCCGGGCGACGTCGTCGGCCTGCGGGACGTCACGCTCCAGATCGACAAGGGCGAGTGGGTCTTCCTCGTCGGACCCTCGGGGTCCGGCAAGTCCACGTTCATCAAGCTGCTGCTCAAGGAGATCGACGCGACCTCCGGCAACGTCCAGGTCGGCGGCCGCTCCCTGCGCACCCTCAAGCGCTCGCAGGTGCCGAAACTGCGCCGCAACATCGGCTGCGTCTTCCAGGACTTCAAGCTGCTGCCGACGCGCACCGTCTACGAGAACGTCGCCTACGCGCTCGAGGTGCAGGGCCAGCGGCAGGAGGTGATCAAGCGCAAGGTGCCGGAGATCATCGGCCTCGTCGGCCTCGCCGACAAGATCGACAAGCTCCCGCACGAGCTGTCCGGCGGCCAGCAGCAGCGGGTCTCGATCGCGCGCGCGTTCGTCAACCACCCGCCGCTTTTGATCTGCGACGAGCCGACCGGCAACCTCGACCCCGAGACGTCGATCGGGATCATGCAGCTCCTGTACCGCATCAACCGCGCCGGGACGACCGTGCTGATGGCGACGCACGACCGCGAGATGGTCGACAAGATGCGCCGCCGCGTGATCGCCCTCGAGGAGGGCCGCGTCGCCCGCGACGACCGCCGCGGCGGCTACGTCGAGGAGGACGAGGCGTAGTGGAGACGCGCTGGAAGTTCTTCGTGCTGGAGGCGCTCAAGTCGCTGCGCGGCAACTTCGCGACCACGGTCGCCGCCGTCGTCACCGTCCTCGTCGTGATGTTCATCGCGGGGATCGGGATCGCGCTCGGCTCGTACGTCTACAACTACTCCAACAAGGTCCGCGACGACGTCACGATCCGCGCCTACCTGAAGGACTCCGCGACGGACAAGCAGATCGCGGAGATCCAGCGCACGATCACGGAGACGCCCGGCGTCCAGCCGGACTCGCTGCAGTTCATCTCGAAGGACGACGCGATCCTGCGCCTGCAGGAGCAGCTCGGCAAGGACTCGGAGCTGCTCCAGCTGACGCTCGGCAACCCGCTGCCCGCCTCCTTCGAGTTCAAGGCCGTCGACCCGGACCAGACCGCGACCGTGGCCAAGGCCGTCGCGGGCCTGCCCGGCCTCGACCCGCCGCGGGCCGGCCTCCCGAACCCCGACTACGGCGCGGGCAAGGCCGACCGGGTGCTGAAGACGGCCGGCACGATCACGCTGGTCCTGCTCGGCATGGGCGTGGTGCTGGCGATCGCCGCGGTGCTCCTGATCGGCAACACGATCCGATTGTCGATCTTCGCGCGCCGCCGCGAGGTCGAGGTGCAGAAGCTGGTCGGCGCGACGAACTGGTTCGTCCGGCTGCCGTTCATGATCGAGGGGATGATCTGCGGCGTCGCGGGCGCGATCGGGGCCGCGGTCCTGCTCGCGGTCAGCTACCAGACCCTGCTCGCGGACCGCGTGGAGTCCGCGATGTCGGGCAGCGGCTCGCCGAACGCGATCGCCTTCCCGCTGCTCGTGGTGCTCCTGATCCTGGCCGGCCTCGGCATCGGCGCGCTGGGCTCGGGCCTCACGATGCGCCGCTTCCTGCAGGTCTAGGGGGCCGGGCGGGCGCGGCGGCCGTTCGGGCTCTACCCTTACCGGCATGGCCGAGCAGCGAGCCCCGCGGATGCTCTTCGTGGAGGATGACCCCGTCATCCGCAAGGCGACGGGCGACTACCTGTCGCGCAACGGGTTCGAGGTCGTCCTGGCCGAGGACGGCGACCGCGGGCTCGCGGCGTGGCGCGAGATGGAGCCCGTGCTCGCCCTGCTCGACGTGATGCTGCCGGGCATCGACGGGGTCGCCCTGTGCCGGGCGATCCGGGCCGAGTCGCAGATCCCCGTGATCCTTCTGTCGGCGCGCTCCGACCCGATCGACGTCGTGCTCGGCCTCGAGGCCGGGGCGGACGACTACGTGACCAAGCCGTTCGAGCCGGCGGTGCTCGCCGCGCGCCTGCGCGCCGCGCTGCGCCGGGCTGGCACCGGCGAGGAGGAGCGCCAGGGCATGGTGGAGGTGGGCGCGCTCGTGATCGACCGCGACGGCCACGAGGTGGCCCGCGACGGCGAGGCCCTGCAGCTGACCCCGACCGAGTACCGCCTGCTCGTCGAGCTCGTCGACCACGCCGGGATGGCCCTCGACCGGGCGACCCTGCTCGACCGCGTCTGGGGCTACGGCTGGGCGGGCGACACCCGCCTCGTCGACGTGCACGTGCAGCGCCTGCGCGCCAAGATCGAGGCCGATCCGTCCGCGCCCGAGCTCGTGCAGACCGTGCGCGGCGTCGGCTACAAGCTGGTGCGGCCGTGCGAGGCGCCGTGAGCCTGCGGGTCCGGCTCGCCCTCGCGATCGCCGTGATCAGCGCCCTCGTCGCCGGGGGCATCAGCATCGCCGTCTACCAGCGCAGCCAGACCGAGCGTCTCGACCGCGCCCGCGACACGGCGGCCCGCCAGCTGCGGACCGCGGCGTCGATCGCCCGGCTGACCCTGCCCGGGGGCGCCACCGTGACGCCGTCGGGGGCGTACGTGATCCGGGCGGACGGCGCGCGCGGCGACGCCGCCATCGCCGCCGGGCTGCCGGTGGCGCTGACCGTGCGCGTCGACGCGAGCCCGGGGCGGATCCTGACCGACCCCGTCCTCGACGGCGCCTCGCCCGCCGTCTACGCGGGCACGCTCCTGCCGGGCACCGGCTCGATCTACGTGCGCCAGTCGATCCTTGAGGACCGCGACGAGCTCGAGGCGTTGCGCGACGCGCTGATCCGGATCACCGCGATCGCCGCCGTGATCGGGGCGCTGCTCGGGGTGCTGGTGGCCTCGGCGATGTCGGTCCGGATCCGCCGCTCCGCCCAGCTCGCCAAGCGCCTCGCCGACGGCGACCTCGACGCCCGCCTCAACCCGCGCGGCACCGACGAGATCGCGGCCCTCGGCCGCGCCCTCGACGAGATGGCGGACTCGCTCGGCAATACGATCCGCGAGCTGGACGAGGCCGCCGAGCGCGAGCGCCGCTTCTCCGCGGACGTCGCGCACGAGCTGCGCACCCCGATCACGGGCCTCGTCGCGGCGTCGTCGCTCCTCGACGACAGCCCCGACGCCGTGATGGTCAAGGAGCGGGCCCGCGCCCTCGCCTCCCTGGTCGAGGACCTGCTCGAGGTCATGCGCCTCGACGCCGGCGCCGAGACCGCGCTGTCGCAGCGCTTCGACCTAATGCGCCTCGTCAACGACGTCGTCCGGGGTCGCCTGCCGGAGGCCGGGGTCTCCGGCCCGCTCGAGCTGCCCGTGCAGTCCGACCCCCGCCGACTCGAGCGGGTGCTGGTCAACCTGATCGAGAACGCGCGCCGCCACGGCCGCGCCCCGTTCACCGTCGAGGTCGACGACGCGGCCCTCACCGTCACCGTGCGCGACGGCGGTGACGGCTTCGGCCCCTTCCTCGACCGGGCCGCCGACCGCTTCGCGATGGCGTCGCGGGCCCGCGGCGGGGGCACCGGGCTCGGCCTCGCGATCGCCGAGGGGCAGGCGCGCGTCCTCGGCGGCGACCTCGTCCTGCGCGACGACGGCGGCGCCGTCGCCACGGTGCGGCTGCCCCCGGCGGCGCGGGTCCACGAGCCCGTCGGCGTGCCCGCCGGGGGACCGGCGTGAGGCGCGCCGCCGCCCTCCTCGCCGTCGCCCTCGCGCTCGCCGGCTGCGGGTCGGCGGAGGACGGGGTCCGCGACGAGGGCTTCGTGGCGGCCGGCGACCGGGCCGTCGTCTCGCCGGCCACCGGGGCCGAGGAGGCGGACGCGGGCTCCATGGCGCCGCAGCCCGCCCCCGGCGTGGCGATCGTCTACTTCCTGCGCTACGACGAGCCCGCCCCGACCCGCCGCAGCGTCCCCGTCGGCGAGACGGTGGCCGAGTCGGGCCTCGCTGCGCTGCTCGCGGGGCCGTCCGCGGCCGAGCGCTCCCTGCGCTACTCGACGGCGATCCCCGACGGCACCCGGCTCGTGGCCTACGCGCAGGAGGGACGCACGGCGATCGTGGACCTCTCCGCGCTGCCCGACCCCCAGGCGGACGGCGGCCAGGAGGCCCTGCTCGCGCTCTACCAGGTGGTCTACACCGTCACCGCGGGCGGGGGGATCGACGCCGTCAAGGTGCGCGTCGACGGCCGCCCGTACGGCCTCGGCAGCCTGACGGGGGACACCGACGTCCTCGAGCCGCCGCTGACCCGTGCCGACCTCAGCTTCGTGGTCGGGGCGGAGGCGCAGCTCGGCAGCACGGGCTGCGCGGTGCTGAAGGAGGACGCCGAGCCGTACGCGGGCGAGCCGGCGCTCGAGCTGGTCCGCCCGCAGGACGGGACCGTGGTCGGGGAGACGCTGCAGATCCGCGGACGGCTCCTCTCCGACGGCGGCCCGATCGTGATCCGGCTCCTGCAGAACGGCCTCGAGGTCTCGAACCGCATCATCGACGAGCGCTGCCGCGGCGCCTTCTCCGCGACGGTGCCCGTGCCCCGCACCCTGGCCGGCGCCGTCGAGCTCGTGGTGTCGACGCCGGAGACCGAGACGGCGCCCGCGCTGGAGGCGCGGCGGGTCGTCGAGGTCGCCGGCGCCTAGCGCCCGCGTACGATGTGCCCATGAGCGGCGAGGGCGAGCGCACGATCGCGCAGAACCGGCGCGCCCGGCACGACTACCACCTGTCGGACAACGTCGAGGCGGGGATCGCGCTGACGGGCAGCGAGATCAAGTCGCTGCGCGCCGGCTCGACCTCGATCAACGAGGCCTACGCGCTGATCCGCGGCGGCGAGGTCTGGCTCGTCGGCGCCACGATCGAGCCGTACCCGCAGGCCGGCATGCGCAACCACGACCGGCTGCGCGACCGCAAGCTGCTTCTGCACCGCCGCGAGATCGACAAGCTGCGCGCGCGCGTCGAGCAGAAGGGCTTCACGCTGGTGCCGCTGCGCGTCTACCTCAAGAACGGCCGCGCCAAGGTGGAGCTCGCGCTCGGCCGCGGCAAGGACGTGGGGGACAAGCGCGACGCCGTCAGGGCCCGCGACGCCCGCCGCGACATGGACCGCGCCCTCAAGGAGCAGCGCTGAGCGGGCGCGGGGGCGGGATCGCGCTCGTCGTCGGGGCGGTCCTCGCCGCCGCGGCGCTGGTCGGGGGCTTCGCGGCGCTGGGCGGGGTCGAGCGGCTGCGCCCCGCCGAGGCCGCGGCGGCCGCCCCGACCCCGGAGGAGTGCGCGGCCGCGGAGTCCGAGCAGGCGGGCGGGACGACCGAGGCGCTCGCCGCGGAGATCCTGCTGGCCTCCATCCGCGACGCCTCCTGCCGCCTCGGCGTGCCCCGCGCCGACCTCGTGCTCGCGCTCGGCCGGAGCGTGTCGGTGGCGGACGCCGCCCGGGAGCTCGGCGTCGCGCCGGCGGCCCTCGAGGAGGCGGTGCTCGGCTCGATCGGGGATGCCGTCGCCGCGGCCGAGGCCGAGGGGCGGGTTACGCCCGCGACGGCGCTCGCCGTGCGTACGCTCGTCGACGTGGTGCCGCCCGATCGCCTGCTGGCCGCCGCGCAGGGCGGCGGCGACAGCTGCGGCGAGCTGCCCTGGAAGCCCGTCGACACGCTCGACGAGGTGGCGGCCCAGATCGGCATCAAGACGGGCCTGCGCACCGCCTGCGCGCTCGGGATCGCGCCGCTCGAGGCGGTCACGGCGCTCGCCGACCCGGCGGGCCTCGACGGCCTCGTGACGCGCTCGGGCCGCAGCCCCGAGGAGGTCACGCAGGTCGTGCGCACCGCGATCGGCGAGTCGCTCGTCGAGGCCGAGGACGCGGGCGCCCTCACCGCCACGGAGGCGACCGTGCTCGGGGCGGCCGCGCGCGTCGCGCCGGTCGAGCGGCTGCTCGCCATCGTGCGCGGCGACGACGACCCGTGCGAGCCGTTCCCGTGGCCCGGGTCCGAGACGCGCGGCGAGGCGCTCGCCGTCGTCGTCATGATCGGCGCCGTCCGGGCGGCCTGCGACCTCGACGTCGCGACCTTCGACGTTTTCGCGGCGCTCGCGTCCCAGGCGGAGCTCGACGCGCTCCTGGCCGCCTCCGGGCGCACCCAGGCCGAGGTCGAGGACGCCCTGCGCAGCGGCCTCGACCGGGGCCTCGACGAGGCCCAGGCGGCGGACGCGATCTCCGGGATCGAGGCGCTGCTCCTGCGCGCCGTGCTCAGCCAGGTCGGCATCCTCGACCTCCTGCGCACCTTCAGCGCCTAGCCGACTGCGTGTATCATCCGCAACGTCCCCAAGGGGGCGTCACGGCTTCGACGTGGTCGTCTACAGGGACGGGTTGCGAGCCGAGGATGTCGGTTGGCCTCGTAAAAGAACCCGGCACCATGAACTGCGAAGTCCGACACGGACATCGCCTTCGCCGCCTAGGCAACTAGGTCCGCGAAACGCCCTCGTCCCCTGGGCCCGTGGGGGGCGATCGGCGTAAAGCAACGGGCTTGTCCCCCGGCGGAGTGACGCGCCAGCGGGGGAGACACCATGCGTCTGGCCCGAGATACGCCGGCCCGCAGAGCCGACTCGGGTGAGATCGATCAGCGGGCTACGCTCGTAGACGCCCGTTCCGAGCGGTCGCGGACCCGGGTTCGACTCCCGGCGCCTCCATCACCGAGCGGCACGGCCCCGGCGCCCCGCGCCGGGGCCGCCGGCCGCGGGGAGGGGGATCGTCGGCCGCACCCTCCCAGGGTGCCGATCGCAAGACCGCGGAAAACCACCGCACCCGGCTGACCGCCCGCGCGTACCGTCCTCCGCGTACCCCCAGCGGGGAGGCGATAGGGCCAGTATCAGCGGCAAGAGCGCGTGGGCCGGCGCGAGCATTCTGTTCAGCTGCTCGTCGTCGGCATCTTCGACGTCATCCAGGGCCTCGTGGCCCTGTTCCGCGCCGACGTCTACGTGGTCGGCGCGAGCGGCCTCGTCCTGTCCACGGACTGGACGACGGGGGGGTGCGGGCCGATCGCGTGGGGCGCGGTGATGATCCTCGCCGCCGCGTCCCTCTACGCGGGTGGCGGCTTCGGCCGCTGGTCCTCGATCCTCGCGGTCGCCATCAACGTGATCGCGCAGTTCGCGTTCTTCCCCGCGTACCCCCTCTGGAGCCTGCTCGTGATCGGCGCGTCGCTCGTGATCCTGTGGGCCCTGACGCTCGGCTGATCCGAGTCGATGGGCTCGTCGGCGTCGCGCTGAGCGCGGTCCGTGCCGCGCCGCGGCGAGTCCCCCTCCTCGCCCGGCGCGGTGCGCCCCCGCGTCGCCCCGTCCGCGGCTTCCGGGGCGGCGTTGGTGCGGGTAGGATCCCCGCATGGCGACCTCTCCTCCCGACGCGATCGCCCCGGTCCGCGACCTCGCGGCGCTCGCCGCGGTGCAGCGGCGCGTGCTCTGGCTCGCGACGCGGATGATCGACTACGCCAACCGCGAGCGCCCGAAGGGCGACCAGCTCAAGGTCGGCGGCCATCAGGCCTCCTCGGCGTCGATGGTGACGGCGATGACGGCGCTCTACTTCGACTGGCTGAAGGCGGGCGACCGCGTCGCCGTCAAGCCGCACGCCTCGCCGGTCCTGCACTCGATCAACTACCTGCTCGGGCGCCTCGACCGCGAGTACCTCACGACTCTGCGCGACTTCGGGGGGCTGCAGTCGTACCCGTCGCGCACGAAGGACCCGGACCCGATCGACTTCTCGACGGGCTCCGTCGGCCTCGGCGCCGCGGCGCCGCTCTTCGCGAGCGTGGTCGACCGCTACGTCGGCAGCCACTTCGACACGCCCGCGGGGCGCCGCTTCGTGGCGCTGATCGGCGACGCCGAGCTCGACGAGGGCAACGTCTGGGAGGCCCTCGCCGACCCGGCCGCGCGCGGCCTCGGCCAGCTGACCTGGATTGTCGACTTCAACCGCCAGAGCCTCGACCGCGTCATCCCCGGCGTGCGCTCGCAGGAGTTCACGCACGTCTTCCGCGACCACGGCTGGCAGGTCGAGGTCGTCAAGTACGGCACCCGCCTGCGCGAGGCGTTCGCCCGCGACGGCGGCGCGACGCTCGAGCGGCGCATCGACGACATGGCCAACCAGGAGTACCAGGCGCTCCTGCGCACCCCGGGCGCGGAGGTCCGCGCCCGCCTGGTGGACGGGGCCCCGAAGGGCGACCGCAAGGCGCTCGCGCGCGTCCTTGACGACTATCCCGACGACGAGATCGTCGGCCTGATCGGCGACCTCGGCGGCCACGACCTCGGCGACATGCTGGCCGCGCTCGAGCGTGCCGACCGGGACACCGAGCGGCCGACGGTGATCTTCGCGTTCACGGTCAAGGGCTGGGGGCTGCCGATGGCCGGCCATCCGCTCAACCACTCGGCGCTCTTGACGGGCGACGAGATCGACGTCCTGCGCGGCGCGATCGCCGACCCCGCGGACGAGTGGGCGGGCTTCGCCCCGGACACGCCGGAGGGGCGGCTCTGCGCGAGCGCCGCCGAGCGGTTGTCCGAGCGCCACAGCCCGGCGCCGACCCGCGTCGACCCGTACGCGATCCCGCACGAGTTCGGACCGGTGGCGACGCGGCCGATGTCGAGCCAGGACGCCTTCGCGCGCTGCCTGCAGGACATCGCGGGCGTCGACGAGGTCGCCGACCACGTCGTCACGACCAGCCCGGACGTCTCGATCTCGACGGGCCTCGGCGGCTGGATCAACAAGCGCGGCGTGTTCGCGCCCGTCGAGGAAGAGGTCTACGAGCTCGAGGACTCCGGGCCCCTCAAGTGGGCGCCGGGCCCCAAGGGCCAGCACATCGAGCTCGGCATCTCCGAGATGAACCTGTTCCTCCTGCTCGGCCAGCTCGGCCTCGGCGCCGAGCTCCACGGCACGCAGCTTTTGCCCGTCGGCACCGTCTACGACCCGTTCGTCTGCCGCGGCCTCGACGCGCTGATCTACTCCGTCTACTCGGGCGCGCGCTTCGTCTTCGCGGGCACGCCATCGGGCGTGTCCCTGTCGCGCGAGGGCGGCGCCCACCAGTCGTCGATCACCGCGTCGATCGGGATGGAGCTGCCCGGGCTGACGATGTGGGAGCCCTGCTACGCCCTCGAGACCGAGTGGGTGATGCTGCACGCCCTGCGCGACATCGTGCGGCCCGACGGCGAGGCCCACTACCTGCGGCTGTCGACGACCCCGGTCGCCCAGGACGCCATCGGCGCCCTGCTCGAGCGCTCCGAGCGGGCCGCGCTGCGCGACGACGTGCTGGCCGGCGGCTACCGGCTCGCCGAGCCCGCGGTTGCCGACCCCGCCTCGCGCGTGGTGATCGCCACCTGCGGGGCGATGGTGCCGCAGGCCCTCGCCGCCCGCGACCTGCTCGCCGACGAGGACGTCGCCGCCACGATCATCAACATCACCAGCCCCGATCGGCTGTTCCGGGCCCTGCGCACCCGCACGGGCGCTCTGCGCTCCGGGCGCCTCTCGGACCCCTCGATCCTGGAGCGGCTGGTCCGGCCCGAGGAGCGCGGCCTGCCGCTCGTCACGGTGCACGACGCCGCCCCGCACGCCCTCGCCTTCCTCGGTGCCGCCTTCGGCTCGCCCCTGATCCCGCTCGGCGTCGATCGCTTCGGCCAGTGCGGCTCGCAGCCTGAGGTCTACGAGTGGCTCGACCTCTCCGCCGAGGCGATCGCCGAGGCCGCGATCGCCGGCCTCTGGCGCCCGGGCGCCTGACGCGCCCTCAGGCGTAGCGGCGCACGGCGAGGGCCGACGCGCCCGCCACGGCCGCGAGCAGGAGGAACGAGACCTCCGCGGTGATGCGGCCGTGGACGAGGCCCGCGCCGATCGCGCCGAGCGCGGCGGCCGGGCCCCAGAAGACGTTCATCAGGAACGTCGCGCCGGCCGGGTCGCCGCCGCCCTTGATGATGCCGTCGCCGATCAGGGCGAGGCCCGGCCCCGCCACCGTCAGCATGAAGGCGCCCGCGATGGCGATCAGGACGACGGTGGAGACCTCGAGGGAGACGGCGGCGATCAGGGCGATCGCGATCGCGGCCACGACGAGCGCCAGCATCAGCGGCTTGCGGCGCCCGAGCCGGTCGCTGGCGTGGCCGAGGCGCGGGGCGAGGAAGACGTTGATGATGGCGATGCCGCTGAAGGCGCTCGCCACGACGATCGAGCCGGCGCCCAGCTCGTGCAGGCGGTACGTGCCGGACACGGTCAGGACGCCGAGGGCGAAGCCGGGCACCGAGGTGATCCAGAGGCCGATCCGGACCTGGCGCGAGCGCAGGTGGCGCAGCACGGCGCGGGGGGAGGGGAGCGGGTCCCCCGTCGTCGAGGGCAGGCGCGACAGGAGGACGGCGATCACGGCCTGCCCGGCCGCCACCGCCGAGAAGACGGGCGTGCGGCCGAACTGCGAGGCCAGTGCGCCGACCAGGGGGCCGATCGCGGAGCCGGCGGCGGAGCCGCTGTAGACCGTGCCGATGGCGCCGCCGCGGCGCTCGGGGCCGGCCATCGCCCCGGCCGCGGTCAGGACGCCCGTATAGGCGACCACGCTGCCCGCGCCGACGAGCGTGCGGGCCCCGAGCAGCGTGGCGTAGCCGTCGCCGTAGGCGAAGAGCAGCGTCGCCACCGCGACCGCGGCGACGCCGGCTGTGGCCGTCGCGCGCGGGCCGATCCGCTCGACGATCACGTAGGCCGGCAGGGCCCCGGCCCAGTAGCCGATCGCGTAGCCGGCCACGAGCAGGCCGGCCTGCTCGTGGTTGAAGCCCTCCGCGGCGTCGAGCTGGTCGAGGAGCGGCGCCAGCGCGGTGTAGAACAGCGACTCGGACAGCGCTCCGAGCGCGCAGATCAGGATCGCGAGGCGCAGGTTCGCGACGCGCACGCGGCGTAGGATACCCGTGACGGCTACGGTGCGGGCGTGGCCGAGCGCGCCCCCAGCTGCCCGCCGAGACCGACCCGCAGGGGCGCTTCGTGCGCCAGCCGAGCCGCTTCCTCGACCACGTCTGCCCGGACGGCACGACCGCCTATCCGGCCGCGGCGGGGTGCTACGTCCTGTACGTGTCGTACGCCTGCCCGTGGGCGCACCGCGCGATCATCGTGCGGCGCCTGAAGCGGCTCGAGGACGTCATGCCGATGGCCGTCGTCAACCCGTACCGCGACGAGCGCGGCTGGGGCTTCGGCGAGCCGGTCGGCTCCGCGGCGGAGCCCTTCGAGGGCTTCCGCTTCCTGGCGGAGGCGTACGCGCCCGCCGATCCGGACTGCACGGGCCGCGTGACGGTGCCGACCCTGTGGGACACGGCGACCCGCATCATCGTCTGCAACGAGTCGGCGCTCATCATGCGGACGCTCGACCGCGCCTTTGACGCCTTCACGGACGTGCGGCTCGACCTGCGCCCGCCGGCGCTCGTCGAGGCCCTCGCGGAGGAGATCTACGAGGACGTCAATAACGGCGTCTACCGCTGCGGCTTCGCGGCCATCCAGGCGGCCTACGACGAGGCCGTCGGGCGGCTGTTCGCGCGCCTCGACCTGCTCGACCGGCGCCTCGCAGACCGCCGCTACCTGATGGGGCCCGCGATCACGGAGGTCGACTGGCGGCTCTTCACGACGCCCGTGCGCTTCGACCCCCGTCTACGTCGGGTACTTCAAGACGAACCTGCGCCGGATCGCCGACCACCCGAACCTCGAGCCCTACCTGCGCGACCTGTACCAGCACCCCGGCATCGCCGAGACCGTCCGCCTCGGCCGGGTCAAGCTGCACTACTTCGGCACGCACCGGCAGCTGAACCCGAGCGGGATCTTCCCCGCCGGGCCCGTGCTCGACTGGGACGCTCCGCACGGACGTGAGGCGCTCGGGGGCTGAGGCGCCCGGAGAATGCGAACGGCCCCACGCTGCGGGGCCGTCGAGAGCGGATGATGGGGCTCGAACCCACGACCTTCGCCATGGCAAGGCGACGCTCTAGCCAACTGAGCTACATCCGCGCAGCAAGAAGTATAGCCGCAGCCCGGGCGTCGGCGGCACGGGTCCGGACGGTCCGCGCCTGGGCCGGTAGGCTGACCGCATGCGGGCGGATCGCCGTCCCGCCTACGCCGCTGAAAAGGAGCGACATGGACGCCGGAACCCCCAGGACCGTGCGTGCGCCGCGCGGCCCCGAGCTGACCTGCCGGGGCTGGCTGCAGGAGGCCGCGCTGCGGATGCTGATGAACAACCTCGACCCCGACGTGGCCGAGGCCCCCGACAAGCTCGTCGTGTACGGGGGGACGGGCAAGGCCGCGCGCTCGTGGGCGGACTTCGACCGCATCGTCGAGACGCTGCGCCGGCTCGGCGACGAGGAGACGATGCTCGTGCAGTCCGGACGCGTGGTCGGGGTGTTCCCGACGCACCGGATGGCGCCCCGCGTCCTGATCGCCAACTCCCTGCTCGTGCCCGAGTGGGGCACCTGGGACGAGTTCCGGCGGCTCGAGGCGCTCGGGCTGACGATGTACGGGCAGATGACCGCCGGGTCGTGGATCTACATCGGCACGCAGGGCATCGTGCAGGGCACCTACGAGACGTTCGCGGCGATCGCCGACCAGCGCTTCGGCGGCACGCTGCGGAACCGGCTCGTCCTCACCGCGGGCCTCGGCGGGATGGGCGGCGCGCAGCCGCTCGCCGTCACCCTCAACGGCGGCGTCGCGCTCTGCGTCGAGGTCGACGGGGAGCACATCGACCGGCGCATCCGCGAGCGCTACCTCGACGAGCGGATCGACGACCTCGGCGAGGCCGTCGCGCGCGCCGAGGCGGCCCGCGCGCGCGGCGAGGCGGTCTCGATCGGCGTCCTCGGCAACGCCGCCGAGATGCTGCCGGAGCTCCTCGAGCGCGGCTTCCTCCCGGACATCGTCACGGACCAGACGTCCGCGCACGACCCGCTCGTGGGCTACATCCCGCAGGGCTTCTCCGTGGAGGGCGCCGAGGACCTGCGCGAGGTGCACCCCGACCGCTACATCGACCTCGCCCGCCAGTCGATCGTGCGCCACGTGCGGGCGATGATCGAGTTCAAGGCGCGCGGGGCCGAGGTCTTCGACTACGGCAACGCGCTGCGCACGGAGGCCCGCACGGGCGGCCTGCAGAACGCGTTCGACTACCCGGGCTTCGTGGAGGCCTTTGTGCGGCCGCTCTTCTGCCGCGGGATCGGGCCGTTCCGCTGGGCGGCCCTGTCGGGCGACCCGGCCGACATCGCGGTCACCGACCAGGCGCTGCGCGAGCTCTTCCCCGAGAACGCCAAGCTGCAGCGCTGGCTCGACGGCGCCCAGGAGCGGATCGCCTTCCAGGGCCTGCCGGCCCGGATCTGCTGGATCGGCCACGGCGACCGCCACCGCGCGGGGCTGCGCTTCAACGAGCTCGTGGCGTCGGGCGAGGTATCGGCGCCGATCGTGATCGGCCGCGACCACCTCGACTCGGGCAGCGTCGCGTCCCCGTACCGCGAGACCGAGGGGATGCGCGACGGCTCGGACGCGATCGCCGACTGGCCCGTCCTCAACGCGATGCTCAACGTGGCGTCGGGCGCGGCCTGGGTGGCGCTCCACCACGGCGGCGGCGTCGGCATCGGCCGCTCGATCCATTCGGGTGCGCAGGTCGTCGCCGACGGCACCGAGGAGGGCGCGCTGCGCCTCGCGCGGGTGCTCTGGAACGACCCCGGCACCGGCGTCATGCGCCACGCGCACGCCGGCTACGAGAGCGCCGTCGAGGCGGCCCGCGCGGGCGGCCTCGACCTGCCGGGGGTGACGGCGTGATCTGGCTCGTGCCCGAGCTCGTGCTCGACCCGGACGGGCTGCGCCGCGGCGTGGCCGTGCGGATCGAGGACGGCCTGATCGCGGAGGTCGCGGCCGCCGACGAGGCGCCGGCCGACGCCCTGCGCCTCTCCCGCACGGCGCTCCTGCCGGGCTTCGTCAACGCGCACTCGCACGCCTTCCAGCGCGACCTGCGCGGCGCCGTCGAGCGGATCGACCCGCAGAACCCCGACGACGACTTCTGGACGTGGCGCGAGGAGATGTACGCGCAGGCGGGCCGCATGGACCCCGACGCGATCCACGACGTCGCGCGCCGCTGCTACCGGCAGATGCGCGCGTCGGGCGCCACCGCGGTCGGCGAGTTCCACTACGTCCACCACCGGCCCGACGGCACCCCCTACGAGCGCCCGAACGCGCTCGCCGAGGCCGTCTGCGCGGCCGCCGAGGCCGAGGGCCTGCGGATCGCCCTCCTGCTCGTGGCCTACGAGCGGGGCGGCGAGGGCATCGCCCCGACGCCCGGGCAGCGGCGCTTCTGCGACCCGACGGCGAAGGCCTATCTCGCGCGCCTCGACGCGCTGCGCGCGTGGGCCGCGGACCGCCCGCTCGTCACCGTGGGGGCGGCGCCGCACTCGATGCGGGCCGTCTCGCCGGCGTGGCTCACCGCCATCTCCGACTACACCCGCGCGCACGGGCTGCCCCTGCACATCCACGCCGACGAGCAGCCCCGCGAGATCGACGAGTCGCTCGCGTGGTACGGCCTCAGGCCCGTCCAGGTCATCGATGCGGCGGGCGCGCTCGACGCGCGCACGGTGATCGTCCACGGCACGCACTGCGACGACGCGGAGCTCGACGTCCTCGCCGCGCGCGGCGCGGGCGTCTGCGTCTGCCCGACCACCGAGGCCAACCTCGGCGACGGCTACGCGCCCGTTCGGCGGATGTTCGAGCGGGGGATCCCCGTGTCGCTCGGCTCCGACTCCAACACGATCCTCGACCCGATCGTCGAGGCGCGCGAGCTCGAGGCGATGGCCCGGCGCACGGCCGGCCAGCGCAACGTGCTGGTGCGCCCCGGTGATCCCGGGCCGGCCGGCTACCTGCTCGAGTGCTCGTGGGACTCGGGCGCCCGCGCGCTCGGCCTGTCCCTGCCGCGGATCCGGGCCGGCGCGCCCGCCGACCTGATCGCGCTCGACCTCGACGACGACGAGATCGCGGGGGTCACGGACGAGAACCTCGCGGCGGCGATCATGCTGGCCGGCTCGAGCCGGCTCGTGACCAGGACGTGGGTGGCCGGGGCCTAGTGCCCCGACAGCCAGTCGACGATGCGCCCCGAGAACGTCGTGCGCGTGCCGGTCTCCTCGGCGCGCTCGGCGATGCGCAGGAGCTGCAGGGAGCCGTTCGCGGCGATCCAGCGCAGGGGCTCGGGCTCCCACGCTCGCGAGCGGTGGTTGACCCACGGCAGGGACACGAGGTCGGAATCGCGCTCGGTGACGAGGTCGGCGAGGGTGCGGCCCGCGAGGTTGGTGACGGCGACGCCGTCGCCGACGTAGCCGCCCGCCCAGCCGATGCCGGTGCGCCGGTCGAGGCCCACCGAGGCGTTGAAGTCGCGCGGGATGCCGAGCACGCCGCCCCACGTGTGCGTGATCCGGTAGTCGCGGGCCGCGGGGAAGAGCTTGTCGATCACGCCCTTCAGTCGCTGGTGCACGGGCAGGTCGTGGAAGTCGGTCTCGAGGCGGCTGCCGAAGATGTACGGGTGGCCGCGCCCGCCGAGGGCGATCCGGTCGTCGGCGGTGCGCTGCGCGTAGATGAAGAGGCGCCGCCCGTCGGAGAGCACCTCGCGGCCGTCCCAGCCGATCTCGTCCCAGGCCGCCTGCGGCAGGGGCTCCGTGGCCACCATGCACGACGCGAAGGGCATCAGGGCGCGCTTGTGGCCCTGCAGCTCGGGCGTGAAGCCCTCCGTGGCGCGGATCACGATGTCGGCGTGCACGGTGCCGCGGTCGGTGACGACGCGGCCCTGCTCGATCGCGCTCGCGCGCGTGCCCTCGTAGATGCCGACGCCGCGGCGCTCGACGGCGTCGGCGAGGCCCCGGGCGAGACGCGCGGGGTGGATGCGCGCCGCGTGCGGGCAGAAGACGGTGCCGAGCGCCCCGGGCACGTCCGTGCGGGCGCGCGTCTCCTCGGCGGAGAGCAGGCGGTAGTCGGCCTCGCTGTGGCCGAAGGCATGGTGGCCGGCGACGGCGGCCTGGGCGTGCATCAGCCCGACCTGCGTCATCGCGAGGGTCGACCAGCCGCCCTTCAGGTAGTGCGCGTCGATGCCCTCGCGCTCGAGGACGGCGCCGACCTCGTCGATCGTGTCGAAGCAGGCGCGCTCGTAGCGCATCACGGCGTCGCGGCCGTAGCGGTCGACGAGGCGGTGGCGGCTGCCGGGGAGGCCGCCGTAGCACCAGCCGCCGTTGCGGCCCGAGGCGCCGTAGCCGGCGATGTCGGACTCGACGATCACGACCCGCAGGCCCGGGTCGGCCTCCATCAGGTAGTGGGCGGTCCACAGGCCCGTGAAGCCGGCGCCGACGATCGCCACGTCCGCCTGCACGTCGCCCGGCAGGGGCGCGCGGCGATCGAGCGTGCCGGGGACGGAGTCGTGCCAGAAGCTGACGGCGCGGTAGCGGGCGTCCTCCGCCGAGCCCGCGGCGGCCTCGGTGCGGGTCTGGTCGAGCGTGGCCATGGCGCGAGTCTACCCGCGCGCGGGATCAGCCCGCGTGGTCGACGGCGTCGAGGACGGCCGGGTCCACGAGGCCGAGCCGGAAGGCGCGGCTGACCGCCTCCGCGCGTGTGCGGCAGCCGAGCCGCCGGTAAACCACACGCAGGTGGTTCTCGACGGTGGTCTCGGCGATCCACAGGCGCTTGGCGATCTGCCGCGAGGTGAGGCCGAGGCAGAGCAGGTCCAGGACCTCGAGCTGGCGCTCGGTGAGACCCGACTCGCGCGGGCCCCCGTCGGGGACGGACAGCGCCATCACGACGGCTCCGCCGCCCTCGCGCGGACGCGCGTCGAGGAGCACGGACACGTCGTCGAGCAGCACGCGCCGGCGCACCGTCTCGCCGCCGACCGCCTCGCGCAGGAGACCCGCGATCCCCGGGTGGCGCAGGTCGAGGGCGACGCCCGGGCGCAGATCGAGAGAATCGGGCAGGCCCCCGCCGACAAGCGCGTCCTCGACGACGAGGGCGCGGTCGACCGTCCAACCGGCGAAGGGGAGCGCGGCGAGTGCCTCGGGCAGCGTGGTGGTCGACATCGATTCTTGGCCTCGGCGGAGCGGTCCGCCGGAGGCCTCCGTGTGGTCTATCGCCGGGCGGGCCGCCGCGGCCGACGGCGCTCAGGCGCGGATGTCGAGCTCGATGGCGCCGTCGGGCAGGGTGCGCGCGTTCCACTTACGCCAGCGCGCCGCGAGCTCCGCGACCGTGTCGCCGCGCTCGTCGAGGCGCACCGCGGGGCTGCCGCCGGGCTCGACGAGGTAGCGGTACCAGCAGAGGTCCCACGCGATCGTGATCGCGACGCCGGGCCGGCGGCCGCCGAAGGCGACGACGCCGACGCGGGGCGGGCCGAGGCTCTTCGCGATGCCGGTGATGGTGCCGCGGTACGGGCTGGCGTTGAAGACCTCGACGCCGACCACCATCGTGGTCGCCCGGCTCATCTCGTCCGCGGTGCCGAGGCCGCGCGGCGCGAGCACCGGGTCGGCCGGGTCGAGCGCCGGGGCCTTCGGGCTGCCGGCGAGGAGGCGCCGCAGGACCCCGCCCGAGCGCGGCGCCGTGACCGGCGGGGGCGCCGACCGGCCATCCTCGACCCAGCCGTCGCCGCGGGCCTGGCTGGCACACAGGCGGCAGACGGTGCGCGAGCGGCCCTGGTGCGAGAAGCGCAGGAGTTCCTCGCCGAGCAGGATCGTGCGCTCGCAGACGGCGCAGGCCACCACCTGGTTCGGGTCGCTTGTCGGTCGCGCGGAGGTCGTCATGGTCGACGCATGATACGGCGACGCGTCCGTCACCCGTCGCCCTACCCCTCGCCGCGCGGGTGGGCGCGGGCGTGGGCGGCGCGCAGGTGGGGGAGCCCGAGGTGGGTGTAGACCTCGGTGGTGGCGAGGGAGGCGTGGCCCAGCAGCTCCTGGATGGCCCGCAGGTCGCCGCCGCCCTCCAGCATGTGCGTCGCGTAGGCGTGCCGCAGGGCGTGCGGGCCGTGCGGCTCGAGACCGACGGCGCGCAGCCGCCGCGTCAGGGCCCGGCGCACGCTCGAGGTGTCGAGGCGCCGGCCCCGGGCCGACAAAAGGAGCGCGGGCGGGGAGTCGGGGGTGGCGAGGTCCGGACGGCCCCGCGCGAGCCAGGCCGTGACGGCGTCGGCCGCGGGCTCCCCGATCGGCACGAGCCGGGTCTTGCCGCCCTTGCCGGTCACGCGCAGGGTGCGCCCGTCGAGGCCGTCGAGGTCGAGCGCGCAGACCTCGGCGGCGCGCAGCCCGGCGCCGTAGAGGAGTTCGAGCAGGGCGCGGTCGCGCAGGCCGAGCGGGTCGTCTCGCCAGGTGCTGTCGAGGAGGCGCTTGGCGTCGCGGGCCGCGGGGACGGCGGGCAGCCGCCGGGGCCGCTTGGGGCCGGGGATCTCGGCGGCCGGGTCGCGGGCCGCGTCGCGGGCGATCCGCCGGTGCAGGCCGCGCACGGCTGACAGGCGCCGAGCCCGCGTCGTCGGGGCGAGGCCGGCGGCCGCGAGGTGCGCCGCGTAGGCGCGCACGTCGGCGCGGGACGCGGCGGCGGGCGACGTGCCGCGCCCGTCGAGCCACGCCGCGTAGTCGGCGAGGTCCGAGCGGTAGGCGCGCAGGGTCGCGGGGCTCGCCCCGCGGGCGGCGAGGGCGGCGAGGTGGTCGGCGACCGGATCGGCGACGGCGGGCATCCTTCCAACATTCGCCGCGGAGCAGGCCTTTCTTGCCTCAGCGGCGGGCGCGGCGGGCCGCCGTGACGGCCATCGTCAGGAGCCACGCGGCGAGGACGGCCGCGCCGAGCGCGGCGATCCCGAGCCCGCCGCGCCACGCGGCGACGGCGATCACGGCGAGGCCGGCGGCGAGGACGGCGAAGAGCGCGGCGATGGCCATGCCCGCACGGTGCCACGTGGCCCGGCCCCCTGTCCAGCTCGACCCACGGCGCGCGCGCCGTAGAGTGTGGGCCTATGCGGCGCGCCGTCTTCATCGCCCTCACGGCCCTCGCCGCCGCGCTCGCCCTGCCGGCCGCGGGCACGGCGGGCGAGCGGGGCACGCGCATCGTCGGCGGCGCCCCGACGACGACGGCGCAGTGGCCCTGGATCGCGTTCCTCGAGATTCAGTACAGCGCCGACAGCCGCTGGTCGTGCGGCGGGTCGGTGATCGCGCCGCGGCTCGTCCTGACCGCGGCGCACTGCGTGCTCGAGCAGGGCGCGACGATCCGCCCCGGCATGGTCGCCGGCGTGGTCGGGCGCACCGACCTCGCGACGGCCGAGGGCACCCCGTTCCGGGTCACGCGGATCGCCGTGCACCCCGCCTACGACCGTACCCGCGACTTCGACGGCGGCCCGTACGACGCGGCCGTGCTCGAGGTCGACCGCGACCTGCCGGCGCCCGCGATCTCGCTCGCGACCGCCGCGGAGGCCGCCTACTACGCGCCGGGTGTCGTCGCCCGCGTCGCGGGCTGGGGCCTGACCGCGCAGGGCGGCAAGGCGTCGGACGTGCTGCTGCAGGTCGACCTGCCGATCGTGTCCGACGCGGACTGCGCCCGCCTCGACGAGATCCCCGAGTCGGAGGCCGCGAAGATGCTCTGCGCCGGGCGCGCCGAGGGCGGCATCGACTCCTGCCAGGGCGACAGCGGTGGCCCGCTGATCGTGCTCGCCGGGGCGGAGACGCCCGACCCCGCCGACGACCGCTGGCTGCTCGCCGGCGCGGTCTCCTGGGGGTACGAGTGCGGCGCCCCGAACCGCCCGGGCCTGTACGCCCGTGCCGCCACGTATGCCGTCTGGGCGGCGGCCCTCGTGGCCGGTGACCCCGTCGTCTGGGGGCGGGCGACCGACGGCAGGCCGCCGAAGGTGCGGCCCCGTGCCGCGTCGGCGGTCCCGGGCGCCCGCGTCGAGCTGCGCTACCGGGTCAGCGGCGAGACGGGGCGGACGCGCGAGACGATCACGATCCGGCGGCGGGTCGGCGGCACGGTCCTGCGCACGCTGGTCACGAAGCTGGCTGTCAACCCGGCCGGCACGGACGCCGGCGTGCGCTGGAAGGTGCCGGCGACCTTCGACGGCGGCTACGTCTGGTGCGTCAGCTCGAGGGACGAGGCCCGCAACGAGTCGAAGCCGGCCTGCGCGAGGCTGACCGTCGCCGCCGCGGGCTAGACGCCCGCCGCCTTCGCGGTAGGATCCGCCCATGAGCACCGTCGCCATCGATCCCGCCGTCCTCGCGGCCGCCCGCGTCGACATGGCCGCCCTCCTGCGCATCTCCGAGGTGCACGGCTACAACGAGGGCATCGACAACCACTACTCGCTGGCCGTCGACGGCCGCGACGACCTGTTCCTGCTCAACCGCTACGGACCGCACTGGTCCGAGATGCGCCCGTCGGACGTCCTCCTCGTCGACCTCGACGGCAACGTGGTGGACGGCGACGGCGATGGGCAGATCACCGCGCTGCAGATCCACCGCCAGATCCACCGGGCCCGCCCCGACGCGCGCTGCGTGATGCACACGCACATGCCCTACGCCTCGGCGCTGGCGAGCACGCGGACGGGCTTCCTCACGCGCCTGACCCAGAACTCGATGAGCTTCCACGGCGCCGTCGCCACGCTCTCCTACGGCGGGCAGGTGCAGGGCGAGGGCGAGGGCGAGCGGCTCGCCGCCGCGGTGGCCGGCGGTGCGAACGTCATCTTCCTGCAGAACCACGGCATCATCACCGTCGGCGCCTCGCCGGCGGAGACCTGGCTGCGCACCTACTTCCTCGAGCGGGCCTGCGAGGTGCAGGTGCTCGCCCAGTCCACCGGCGACGAGCTGGTGCTGGCGCCCGAGGAGGTCGCCGAGCACACGGCGCGCCAGTGGGCGGAGGCCTGCCCCGAGGAGGGGCCGCTGCTCTTCGACGCGATGAAGCGCCTGCTCGACCGTGACCAGCCCGGCTGGCGGGACTAGTTTCCGCTCTGGCGCGGAACCCGCCGCGGCAGTAGATTCCGCTCACCATGGGGGTTTGCCCGTGACCGCGGTCGGCGCGGTCCGTGAGGTCGAGGCGGGTGAGCGGCGCGCTGCGCTCGTTCCGGTCGCCGTCGGCGCCCTCGTGCGCGACGGCCTCGAAGTCCTCGTGGAGGCCGGCCTCGGTGCGCACTGCGGCTACGCGGACGCCGACTACGCGGAGGCGGGCGCGCGGATCGCCGCGGATGCCGGCGAGGTCCACCGGGACGCGCAGGTGATCGTGGCCGTGGCCCCGCCCGGGGACGCCGCGATCGGCCGCCTCGGCCCGGGGCACGCGCTCGTCTCGTTCCTCGACCCGCTCGGCGACCCGGCCCGCATCCGGCGCATCGCCGACACCGGCGCGACCGCCCTGGCGTTCGAGCTCGTCCCCCGCACGACCCGCGCCCAGTCGATGGACGCGCTGTCGTCCCAGGCCACGATCGCGGGCTACCATGGCGTGCTCCTGGCCGCGGAGCGCTCGCCGCGGCTGTTCCCGCTCCTGATGACCGCGGCCGGCACCGTCAAGGCCCGCAGCGTGCTCGTGCTCGGCGCCGGCGTCGCCGGGCTGCAGGCGATCGCCACGGCGCGCCGCCTCGGCGCGGTCGTGACCGCCTTCGACGTGCGCGCGGCGGCGCGCGAGCAGGTCGAGTCGCTCGGCGCGCGGTTCCTCGCGGTCGACATCGCGGGCGACGAGCAGGCCGGCGGCTACGCGACGGAGCTCGACGCGGAGCAGCACCACCGCGAGCAGGCGGCGCTCGCGGCGGCCTGCGCCGACGCCGATGTCGTGATCTGCACCGCGCAGATCCCGGGGGCGCCGGCACCCGAGCTGGTCACCGAGGCGGCGGTGCGCGCGATGCGCGCGGGCTCCGTGATCGTCGACCTCGCGGCGTCGACCGGCGGCAACTGCGCCTGCACCGTGCCCGGCGGCGAGGCCGACGTGGACGGCGTGCTGGTCCTCGGCCCGCTGCACCCCGCCTCGGCGATGCCGGCCTCCGCGAGCGACCTCTACGCGGCAAACGTGCGCGCGCTCGTGGGGCTGCTCGCCCCCGCGGGCGCCCTCGCGCCGGACTGGGAGGACGAGATCCTGCAGGGCAGCGTGGTCGCGCGGGACGGCGCGGTCACGTCGGCGCGCGTCGCCGAACGGCTCGCGGGGGCGGGGGCGTCGTGACGGACGAGCTGCGCGAGGGCCTGCCGTTCGTGGTGCAGCTGACGGTGTTCGTGCTGGCCGCGTGGGTCGGCATCGAGGTGATCTCGAAGGTGCCGCAGATGCTGCACACGCCCTTGATGAGCGGCACGAACGCGATCCACGGCGTCGTCCTCGTCGGCGCGATCCTCGTCCTCGGGGCGGCCGCGGGCGGCGGCTTCGAGACGGTCATCGGGATCGTCGCCGTGGCCTTCGGCGCCGCGAACGTGGTCGGCGGGTTCGTGGTCACGGATCGCATGCTGCAGATGTTCCGGCGGCGGCCCGACCCGCCGGACGGGGAGGGGCGCTGATGGACGCCGGCCTGCGCGCCGACCTGATCCAGGTCGCCTACCTGGTCGCCGCCTTCTGCTTCATCCTCGGGCTGCGCTGGCTGTCGTCGCCGCGCACGGCCCGCAAGGGCAACCTCGTCGCCGCCGTCGGCATGGCGATCGCGCTCGTCGCGACGATCGCCGACGCCTCGGTCGAGACGTACATCTGGATCGCCCTCGCCGCGATCGTCGGCGGCGCGGTCGGCGCGGTCGTCGCGCGCCGCGTCCAGATGACGGCGATGCCCCAGCTGGTGGCGCTCCTGAACGGGCTCGGCGGCGGCGCCGCCGCCCTGATCGCGGTCGCCGAGTACCACCGCGAGTCGGTGGCGCACGCGGGCGGGTCCCTGCCGCCGGTGCTCGCCGTCGGCGTGATGTTCTCGGCGATCGTCGGGTCGATCTCGTTCTCGGGCAGCATCGTGGCCTTCGCGAAGCTGCAGGAGCTCCTGCCCGGTCGGCCGATCACCTGGCCCGGCCAGAAGGCGCTCAACGCGGTCGGCGCGGCCGTCGCGCTCGGGCTCGCGGTCTACGCCTCGTTCGACATCGCCGATCCGCTCCTGTGGGTCGCCGTCGCGATCGCGCTGGTGCTCGGCACGGCGGCGGTGCTGCCGATCGGCGGCGCGGACATGCCGGTCGTGATCGCCTTCCTCAACGCCTGCACGGGCCTCGCGGCCGCGGCCACGGGCTTCATGCTCGACAACACGCTCCTGATCATCGCGGGCACCCTCGTCGGCGCGTCCGGCACGCTGCTGACCAAGCTGATGGGCGACGCGATGAACCGCTCGCTGACCAGCGTCCTGTTCGGGGCGTTCGGCGGGGGCGGGGCGGTGGCCACGGGGGCCTCCGGCGAGGCGCTGCCCGTGCTCGAGATCTCGCCATCCGACCTCGCGGCGCAGCTCGTCTACGCGCGGCGTGTTTCGATCGTGCCGGGCTACGGGCTCGCCGTCGCGCAGGCGCAGCACCCGGTGCGCGAGCTCGCCGACCTGCTCGGCGAGCGCGGCGTGCAGGTCTCGTTCGCGATCCACCCGGTCGCGGGCCGGATGCCGGGGCACATGAACGTGCTCCTGGCCGAGGCCGACGTGCCGTACGACCAGCTGCTCGAGATGGAGGAGGCGAACCCGGAGTTCCCGCAGACGGACGTCGTGCTGGTGATCGGCGCCAACGACGTCGTCAACCCGGCGGCCCGCGACGATCCCTCGAGCCCGCTGCACGGGATGCCGATCCTCGAGGTCGACCGCGCCGAGAACGTGATCGTGTTCAAGCGCTCGATGGCGACCGGCTTCGCCGGGATCGAGAACCTGCTCTTCCACGACCCGAAGACGCGGATGCTGTTCGGCGACGCCCGCAAGAGCCTCGTGCAGCTCGTGCAGGAGGTCCAGGCGGTCTGACCGCTAGGGTTGCCGCATGGTCGGCGACACCGATCCCAAGCACACCGCGCTGACCGGCCTCGAGCTGTTCCAGGCCCTCAAGGACGGTGCGATCACGCCGAGCCCGTGGGCCGTCCTCGCGGACCTCGCGGTCGCGGACCTCGGCACGGGTCGCGCGGTGCTCGAGGCGACGCCCGACGAGCGCCACCTCAACCAGATCGGGCTCGTGCACGGCGGGTGGGTCACGACCCTGATGGACTCCGCGCTCGGCGGCGCCGCGCACACGCTCCTGCCGGCCGGCGAGCGGGCCGTCACGATCGAGATCAAGGTCAACATGACGCGGCCCGTGATCCCCGGCACCCCCGTGCGGGTGGAGGCCGAGGTGCAGCACCGCGGGCGCCGCACGATCGTCTCGGAGGGCAAGATGCGCGATCCCGACGGGCGCATCCTCGCGATCGCGCTCGCCACCTTCGCCGTCGTCGAGGTGCCGCAGGCGTGATCCGGATCGCGGCGTCGGCCGCGTCCGCGGGGCCGCTCGCGATCCGGCCGTGGACGCGCGACGACGCCGAGGCCGTGCATGCGCTGGTGGTCGGCTCCGCCGACCACCTCGCCCCGTGGATGCCGTGGGTCGGCGACTGGACGGCGCCCGACTGCGACCCGCGCTCCGTGATCGAGCCGCTGGTGACCGAGTGGGAGGCGCGCGAGCGCTACCACGGCGGGATCTACCTCGACGGCGTCCTGATCGGCTCGGTCGGGATCGTCGACCGGGTCGGCGCAGACGCGCTCGAGGTCGGGTACTGGCTCGCGTCCGCGGCGACCGGCCGCGGGCACGCGACGGCGGCGACCGCGCTCGCGGTGGGCCTCGCCTTCACGGACCCGCAGGTGGAACGGGTCGTGATCGTGCACGACGAGGCGAACGCGCGCTCGCGCGGGGTGCCCGAGCGGCTCGGCTTCGCCGACCGGGGCACGGCCCCGGAGCGGGCGGGGCTCGGCGCGCGCGGGGGCACGGGCGTCGAGCGGAGCTGGGAGCTCGCGCGCGCGGACTGGACGGGCTACGCGAGCCGCGCGTAGGCCGGCACCGTCAGGAACTCTTCGAAGCGCTCCTGCAGCACCAGCTCGTCGAGCAGGTCGACGGCCTCGCCGACGCGGCCCTCGCCGCGCCCGCCGATCCGCTCGACCTCCTCGTCGCGCAGAGCGGCGTAGAGCTCGCGCGAGAACGGCCGGCCGTCGGCCAGCACGACCCCGAAGCGCAGCCACTGCCAGAGCTGGGCGCGGGAGATCTCCGCGGTGGCGGCGTCCTCCATCAGGTTGTCGATGGCGACGGCGCCGTGGCCATCGAGCCAGGCGGCGATGTAGCGCACGCCGACCGAGATGTTGGTGCGCACGCCGGCCTCGGTGATCTCGCCGGGCGTCTCGCCGAGGGCGAGCAGCCGCCGCGGGTCCGTGTCGACGTCCTCGCGCAGGCGGTCGACCTGGTTGGGGCGGTCGCCCAGCACCGCGTCGAAGATCCCCATCGCCAGCGGCACGAGGTCGGGGTGGGCGACCCAGGTGCCGTCGCAGCCGCCCTGGGCCTCCCGCTCCTTGTCCTCGCGCACCTTCGCGAAGGCGATCTCGTTGACGGCCGCGTCGCGGCGCGAGGGGACGAAGGCGGCCATGCCGCCGATGGCGTGGGCACCGCGGCGGTGGCAGGCGCGCACCAGCATCTGCGTGTAGGCGCGCATGAAGGGCACGGCCGTCGTCACGCAGGCGCGGTCGGGCAGGATCGCGTCCTCGCGCTCGCGCAGCTTCTTGATCGCCGAGAAGATGTAGTCCCAGCGGCCGGCGTTGAGGCCGGCGGAGTGCTCGCGCAGCTCGTAGAGGATCTCCTCCATCTCGAAGGCCGCCGGCAGGGTCTCGATCAGCACCGTGGCCCGGATGGTGCCGACGGGCAGGCCGAGCTCCTCCTGGGCGATCAGGAAGGCGTCGTTCCAGAGCCTCGCCTCGAGGTGGGACTCGAGCTTCGGCAGGTACAGGAACGGGCCGGAGCCGCGTGCGACGAGCTCGTGGGCGTTGTGCGTGAGGTGCACCGCGAGGTCGAACAGCCCGCCGGAGAGGGGCTCGCCGTTGAGAGTCACGTGGCGCTCGTCGAGGTGCCAGCCGCGCGGGCGCACGATCAGGTTCGCGATGTCGTCGTTCAGCCGGTACTCCTTGCCCTCGGGGCTCGTGAACTCGAGCTCGTGGCGGACGGCGTCGCGCAGCGCCTGCTGGCCGTCGAGGACGTTCACCCAGGTCGGCGAGAGCGCGTCCTCGAGGTCGCACATGAAGACGCGGGCGCCCGAGTTGAGCGCGTTGATCATCATCTTCGGCTCGGCGGGGCCGGTGATCTCGACGCGGCGGTCCTGCAGTGCGGGCGGGGCGGGGGCGACGATCCAGTCGCCCTCCCGGATCGCGCGGGTCTCCTCGAGGTAGCCGAGCGACTCGCCGGCGTCGAGGCGGGCCTGGCGCTCGGCGCGGGCCGCGAGCAGCGCGGCGCGGCGTGGTCCGAGCTCGCGCTGCAGGCGGGCGGCGAGGGCGAGGGCCTCGTCGGAGAGGATCGCGGTGCGCGCGGGCGGGACGGGGCCGACGATCTCGAGTCGGGGCGGGACGGTCATGCGCTGCTTCGACTCCTTATAGGTAAATACCTATCAAATGATCGGATTCATCCGATCTGCCCCGGGCTGCACCATAGCCGTACCCCCGCCGGGGCGGCGCCGGGTGGTAGAACTGCGCGGGTGACCCGCCTCGGCGACCGCCTCTTCACGGCCGGCTACGCCCGGCTCGTCCATGGCGAGTCCGACGTAATGCGCGGCTGGCGGCGCTGGCTGGTGGGCCGGGCCCGCGGCGTGGTCGTCGAGCTCGGCGCCGGGACCGGGGCCAACCTGCCGCTCTACGACCGCGACGCGGTCGAGCGGCTCGTGCTCGTCGAGCCCTCGCCCGCGATGCGCCGGCGCCTCGCCGGGCCGGCTGCGGACGCAGGGGCGGAGGTCGTCGACGCCACCGCCGAGCGGCTGCCCCTCGCGGACGGCACGGTCGACGCCCTGGCGGCCACCCTCGTCCTGTGCTCCGTGCCCGACCTCGACCGCGCGCTCGCGGAGGCGCACCGGGTGCTGCGCCCCGGCGGCCTGCTCCTGCTGCTCGAGCACGTGCGGGCCGCGGATCCCGCGCACGCGCGCCGCCAGGATCGCCTCGACCCGGCCTGGCGGCGGATCGCGCAGGGCTGCCACCCCAACCGCGACACCCTCGCCCACGCGGCCGCCGCGGGGTTCGCGATCGTCGAGCACCACCCGGTGCCCGTGACGATGCCGGGGGCGAGCCTTTTCCCGCACGTCGCCGCCGTCGCCGAGCGCCGCTGAGGGGCTGTGAGACGGCCCACCGCCGTCACCAGCTCGTTGCACACCGCACGCGCGCATGCCGTTACACTTGCCTCAGGTGGAGAGTCGTTCCCCGCCGACGAATGAGGAGGTAGGTCATGACGCGCCAAACGCGCGCAGTCATTCTCGTCGCAGCGGTCGCGCTCGCGTTCCTCGCTGCGGTGAACGTGGGGGGCGCCGCGCCCGGGTCCCCCGCCGTCGGTTCTCCGACGGTGCGCCAGAACCCGAATCCGCCGCAGGGCGGTGGCCAGCAGGGCGGTGGCCAGCAGGGCGGCTTCCAGCAGGGCGGTGGCCAGCAGGGCGGTGGCCAGCAGGGCGGCTTCCAGCAGGGCGGCGGCCAGCAGGGCGGCGGCCAGCAGGGCGGCGGTCAGCAGGGCGGGGGTGGCGTCAACTGGAACAAACTCGCGGACTGCGCCCCCGGACAGTTGCCGTCGCCGCAGGCGCCGTGCAAGTTCGACATCCAGCCGTGCGCCGAGGGCCAGCAGCCCTCGCCGACGGCGCCGTGCCGCCCGCAGGGCATGCCCGGCAAGGAGGGTGAGGAGGGGATGGAGACCGGCGGCTTCGACGCGGCGCCGACCGGTGCCATCGAGAAGGACATGAAGAAGAAGTTCATGGTTATCAACATCAGTATCGAGGGCTCGGGCGACGATGAAGGGACGTTCTACGTCACCTTTGTCAAGGTCGTCTCGGGCGTCAAGAAGGAAACGAAGGAGTACTTGAACTCGCAGCTTGCGGAAGAGTCCTTCGTGATTTCGACCAGCAAGAAGACCAAGTGCTTCGCGGACACCAAGGACAAGGACAAAGTGCCCGACTTGGTCTCCTGCAACGTTCTGAGCGACGCCGCCGACAACATCGCCGGCAGTGTCAAGGCTCAGTTCCGCGGCAAGGTGGCTATGAACGAGTCGACCTTTGAGCCGGTCTTCACGGCACAGAAGATCGTCTTCCTGAAGGGCACGTACAACATCGCCAAAATCGACTAGCGAACCCGCGCCGGGCCCTGGGCCCCGATGCGAACGGCACGACGAGGGCCCCGCTCCCCGGAGCGGGGCCCTCCGTCGTCTCCGGAGCCCTACTTCGCGACGACGAGGATCGTCTCGAGCCGCGGATCGCCGCAGTAGCGGATGCTCGTGCCGGCGGCCGCCTCGGCCCGCAGGGCCTCGACGACGGGTCCCTGGACGACCTCGCCGGGGGCGAGCGCCGGGACACCCGGCGGGTAGGGCACGACGGTCTCCGCGGCGATCCGGCCGATCGCCTCGGCGGTCGGCACGCGCACGTGGTCGGCGAAGAAGGCGTCGCGCGGGGTCATCACCGTGACCGGGTCGACCGTCCAGGCCGTCAGGGGCACCAGGTCGCGCGGCTCGCCGCGGTGCTCCTCGATCGCCCGGATCACCTCGTCGGCGAGGCGGTCGATCGTCTCGGCGGTGTCACCGAGCGTGATCACGGGGCAGAAGGTGTCGCGGTCGGCGAACTCGAGCGTGATGCCGCGCTCCGCGAGGACGTCGGCGACCGCGATCCCGTTCGCGCCCGTGCCGACGAGCGACAGGACGATCTTGGTCGGGTCGTGCATCAGGAGCGCCGGGCTGCGCTCGGCGATGTCGGACCCGACCACGCCGAGGCCCTCGACGGCGCGGAGGCGCTCGCGCGCCCGCTCCGACTCGGCGATGGCGACATCGAGGAGCTCCGTGCCGCGCTCGGCGAGGAGCGCGCGGGCGCGGTCGATGGAGGCCGTGATCCCGCCCGACGGGCTCGTCGTGTGCAGGCCCTCGAAGGCCGCCTCGAGGCGGTCGACGTCGATCCGCTCGCGCTGGGCGAGCACGATCGATGACTGCGTGAAGCCCGTGATGTGCTTGTGCACACTGGTCACGAGGATGTCGGCGCCGGCCTGCAGGGCGTGCGGGGGCAGCGCGGGGTGGAAGCCGAGGTGCGCGCCCCAGGCGGCATCCACGGTCAGGGGCACGCCGCGCGCGTGCGCGACCTCCGCGATCGCCGCGACGTCGGAGACCCCGCCGACGTAGCTCGGCTCGATCAGCATCACCGCCCGGGCGTCGGGGTAGGCGTCGAGGGCGGCGGCGATCCGCTCCGGGGGCATGCCCGCGGTCAGGCCCGTCTGCGGGTCGATGTCGGGGCGCACCCAGACGGGGTCGAGGCCGGCGAGGACGAGGCCGAAGAAGAGCGACTTGTGCAGCGTGCGCGCCACCACGACCTTGTCCCCCGGCTTGGCGAGGGTCAGGGCGATCGCCATGTTGCCGTGCGACGAGCCCTGGACGGAGAAGCCGCACCAGTCGGCGCCCCACAGCTCGCCGGCTAGCCGCTCCGCGCGGCCGAGGATGCCCGTCGACCCGTCGAGCGACTCGACGGCGCCGTACAGGGGCAGGTCGAGCGCGAGCAGCTCGTCCACGAGCGCGGGGTTGCGTTTGTGGCCCGGCACGGTAAACGGGGTGGACGGGTGGTCCAGGAAGGCCCGGTAGGCGTCGTACAGGGGGGTGTCGGCCATGGTCGGCCTCCGCGTGGGTCTGGGGGAGCCGCCCAGACCGCCTCCGTACGCGGGCAGGGCTAATGGGCTGAGCCTACCCGAGCCGCCGGGCGGCACCCGGGTCTGGTACACCACGCGGGATGCGCATCGTCCTGCAGCGGGCCGCGTCCGCCTCCGTCACCGTCGACGGCGAGGTGGTGGGCGCGATCGGGCCGGGCCTCGTCGCGCTCATCGGCGTGGCCGCGGGCGACGACCGGGCGACGGCCGAGCGCGCCGCCGACCAGACGGCGGCGCTGCGGGTCTTCCCCGATGCCGAGGGCCGCTTCGACCGCTCCGCGGTCGACTGCGGGGCGGCCGTCCTCGTGGTCAGCCAGTTCACGCTGCTCGCCGACACCCGCAAGGGCAACCGGCCCTCGTTCACGGCCGCCGCCGACCCCGCCGTGGCCGCCCCGCTCGTCGAGGCCTACCGGGACCGGCTCGCCGTGCTCGGGCTCGAGACCGCGAGCGGGCGCTTCGGGGCCCACATGGACCTCGCGCTCGTCAACGACGGGCCGGTCACGATCGTGCTCGACGTGACGCTCTGATCGCCCCGAGGATGCCCGGGCTCTGGTAGCCTTCGGAACGAGCGCGGCGGTGATGCGCTCGGCCGACACGGGCCACGAGCCCGTTTTTTTATGGATCGCCGCAGGCGAACGGAGGTGACATGAGCGAGTCGCACGACATGCAGCAGGCGGTCGAGGAGCTGATTCGTGCCGCCCGCCCGGACATCTACGTCTGGGACGTCACGGCCGACCCCGGCCACGGTCAACTGCGCGTCATGATCGACGTCGAGGGCGGCGTCTCGCTCGAGCTCTGCGAGGAGGTCACGCGCCTCCTCGGACCGCTCCGCGAGGAGTGGGCCCTCGAGGTGTCGTCGCCCGGCCTCGACCGCCGGCTGACGCGCCCGGAGCACTTCCGGCGCTCCGTGGGCCGCGAGGCCCAGTTCGTCCTGCGCGCCCCGGTCGACGGCCGCGACGCCTTCGACGGCGTGATCGCGGCCGCGGGGGACGACGACTGCACGGTGGAGACCGGCGGCGAGCGCCTGACGGTGCCGTACGCCGACATCAAGAAGACAACCCTGATCTGGAAGCTGGTGAAGGCGCTATGAGCAAGGAGATCCTGGAAGCGGTCCGCGAGCTCGAGCTGCAGAAGTCCATCGACGCCGAGATGCTGCTGGTGGCGCTCGAGGAGGCCCTCGGAGCCGCGTACCGCAAGACCCCCGAGTCGGAGGGCAAGCACGCGCGCGTGGAGATCGACCGCGAGACGGGCGACTTCCGCGTGATGCAGATCGACGCGGACGACGACACGCTCGAGGGCCTCGGCCTGCTCGAGTACCCGCTGCCGCCCGAGCTGAGCGAGATGCCCGTCGAGCCGGAGCGCCCGCGCCGCGAGCGCCCCGCGTTCTACATCCGCGCCGACCGTGACGAGGCTCTGCCGGACAACGAGCCCGAGCCGATCATCCAGTGGGACCAGCTCGCCACGCACGGCATCCACGAGTACGACGCGACCCCGAGGAACTTCGGCCGCATCGCCGCGCAGACCGCCAAGCAGGTGATCCTGCAGCGGATCCGCGAGATCGAGCGCGACATGATGTTCGAGGAGTACCAGGACCGCGTCGGCGACGTCGTCACCGGCATCGTCCAGCAGGCGGACAACCGCTACTGCCTAGTCGACCTCGGCCGCGTCGAGGCGCTCCTGCCGGGCTCCGAGCAGGTGCCGGGCGAGCGCTACGAGCACGGCGCCCGCATCAAGGCCGTGATCATCGAGGTGCGCAACGGCACCCGCGGGCCGCAGATCGTGCTGTCGCGCCGCTCGGAGGAGATGATCCGGGAGATGTTCACCCTCGAGGTGCCCGAGATCGCCGACGGGCTCGTCGAGATCCGCCAGGTCGCCCGCGAGGCCGGCTACCGCGCCAAGATCGCCGTCGAGTCGAGGGTGCAGGGCGTCGACCCCGTCGGCGCCTGCGTCGGCCCGCGCGGCTCGCGCGTCCGCATGGTCGTCGGCGAGCTCCGCGGCGAGAAGATCGACATCATCCCGTGGAACGACGAGCCGGCCCGGTTCATCGCCAAGGCGCTCGCCCCGGCGCGCGTCCGCGAGGTCCTCGTCGACGACGACAGCATGCAGGCGACGGTGATCGTGCCCGACGACCAGCTGTCCCTGGCGATCGGCCGCGAGGGCCAGAACGCCCGCCTCGCCGCCAAGCTGACCGGCTGGCGCATCGACATCAAGTCGGAGACGGAGTTCGCGATGGAGGGCGACGAGGAGTACGCCGGCGCGGACACCGTCGCGCGCTACCTCGAGGCCCGCGGCTACGACGAGCGCATGATGAAGGCGATCCTCAAGGAGGGCCGCCTGTCGATCAACGGCATCGTGGTGCGCCGCTACGAGCGCCTCGTCGGGCCGCAGGACGTGGTCACGATCGACGGTGACGAACTCGGCCCGCCGACCGTCCAGCTGGAGCCCCGCGAGGAGCCGGCGACCGCGGACGAGGCCGAGGAGGCCGAGCTGGTGGTCGAGGACGCCGAGGACGCCGACGGGGACGCGTCCGACGAGGACGAGGACGACTAGCGCCGGATGGCGCGGCCGGAGCGCACCTGCGCCGGCTGCGGGCGGCGCCGACCGCAGGACCGCCTCGTGCGGCTCGCGGTCGGCGCCTCCGGCGCGGTCGAGGTCGGGGCCCGGGGCGGGCGCGGGACGTACCTCTGCCCGGACCCGGCCTGCGTCCGACGGGCGCTGGAGCGGCGGTCGATCCCGCGGCTCCTGCGCAGCGCAGCGCCCCTGCCGGACGACCTCGAGGCGCGCGTCGTCAGCAGGCTGGCGGAGGGGCCGAACCCCCCTGATTGCTAGGATCAGCGCCTGATGGCGAAACGGCGAATCGTGGAGATCGCGCGCGAGCGTGGCCTGGATCCGAACGAGGTCGCACGCGTTCTCTTCGAGGCGGGCGTCCCGATCCAGCGCGACATGGTGGACGAGGTCGCCGCCGCGCGTGCGCTCGCGGGCTCGAAGCCCCAGAAGCCGGCCAAGAAGAAGCCCGGCGTCGCCAAGAAGGCGACGACCGCCAAGGCGCCCGCGGCGACCCCCGATCCGGCCGCCGCGCACCCGAACGCGATCAGGCCGGAGCCCGTGGCCCCGCCCGCCGATGAGCGCCCAGCGCCCCCCGCGGAGGCGCCCCGCACGGAGCGCCCCGCGCCGCGCACGGACGTCCGCCCGCCGCGGCGCACGTCCGGCGGCAGCCGCTTCGCGCCGCCCCCGCCGCCGACCGCCGGCTCCGCGCCGTTCGGCCGCAGCCGCCCGCAGCGCGGCGTGCCGCAGGGCAAAAAGCGCCGCGTCGTGATCGACTCCCAGGCCGCACGCGGCCCGCGCGAGCGCACGCCCCGCGGCGGCGAGCGCCCGCGGGAGGCGCGCGAGGAGAAGGAGGTCGTCCGGCCGACCGGCCCCGTCACGGTGCCGTCGGGCGTGACCGTCAAGGAGTACGCCGAGAAGCTGGGCGTCTCCACGGCCGAGATCATCAAGACGATGATGGGCCTCGGCGAGTTCGTGACCATCACGCAGTCCCTGACCGACGACGCGGTCGAGCTGATCGCCGCCGAGTACGAGCGTCCCGTCACGATCCAGAGCGCCGAGGAGGAGATCGAGGACGTCGTCATCGAGGATCCGCCGGAGGCGCTCAAGCCGCGCGCCCCCGTCATCACCGTCATGGGCCACGTCGACCACGGCAAGACGACCCTGCTCGACGCGATCCGCGAGACGAGCGTGGTGGAGGGCGAGGCCGGCGGCATCACCCAGCACATCGGCGCGTACCAGGTCGACGTCGGCCAGCGCCAGGTCACCTTCCTCGACACGCCGGGCCACGAGGCGTTCACCGCCCTGCGCGCCCGCGGTGCGAAGCTGACCGACGTGGCCGTGCTCGTGGTCGCCGCCGACGACTCCGTCATGCCGCAGACGATCGAGGCGATCGACCACGCGAAGGCCGCCGCGGTGCCGATCGTCGTCGCCGTCAACAAGATCGACAAGCCCGGCGCGAATCCGCAGAAGACGCGCCAGGACCTCGTCACGCACGGCCTGCAGCCGGAGGACTGGGGCGGGGACACCGTCTTCGTCGACATCTCCGCGAAGGAGAAGCAGGGCCTCGACAACCTGCTCGAGCTCCTGCTCCTACAGGCCGACGTCCTCGAGCTCAAGGCCAACCCCGACGCGCCGGCCTCCGGTCCGATCGTGGAGTCGCGCCTCGACGTCGGCCGCGGCCCCGTCGCCACGATGCTCGTGCAGCGCGGCACCCTCAAGCCGGGCGACGCCGTCGTCGCCGGCGACGCGTGGGGCAAGGTCCGCGCCATGCTCGACGAGCACGGCACGAAGCTCGAGTCGGCCGGCCCCGCCGAGCCCGTCGAGATCGTCGGCTTCGACAAGCCGCCCCCGGCCGGCGAGATCTGCCGCGTCGTCGACTCCGAGCGCGACGCGCGCCACTACGCGCAGCGCCGCGCCGCGCGCCTGCGCGCCGAGGAGCTGTCGCGCCGCAGCCAGAAGTCGATCTCCCTCGAGGACCTCTTCAAGCAGGTCTCGGAGGGCGCCGTCCGCGAGCTCAACCTCGTCATCAAGGGCGACGTGCAGGGCTCCGTCGAGGCCGCCGTCTCCGAGCTCGACAAGATCAAGAGCGACGAGGTCGCGGTGCGCGTCATCCACACGGGCGTCGGCGGCATCACCGAGTCGGACGTCATGCTGGCCGCCGCCTCGAAGGCGATCGTCGTCGGCTTCAACGTGCGCCCCAACGTCGAGGCCAAGGCCCTGGCGGAGCGCGAGGGCGTGGACATCCGCACCTACAAGGTCATCTACCAGCTGACCGAGGACATCGAGAAGGCCCTCGTCGGCATGCTCACCCCCGACATCGTCGAGGAGGTGACCGGCACGGCCGAGGTGCGCCAGCTGTTCAAGGCCTCGCGCGTGGGCACGATCGCCGGCTGCATGGTCACGAGCGGCCAGATCCAGCGCGGTTCGAGCGCGCGCCTGCTCCGCTCCGGCGTCGTCGTCTGGGAGGGCGAGCTCGACTCGCTGCGCCACCTCAAGGACGAGGTCAAGGAGGTCAAGGAGGGCTTCGAGTGCGGCATCGTGCTCAAGGGCTACTCCGACCTCGAGGAGGGCGACGTCGTCGAGGCGTTCGTCTCCAAGTCCGTCGAGCGGACCGAGCTCTAGACGCGTGTCGCGCGACGCGGTCGTGACGCCCCTCGGCGAGGGGGCGCATCGCATTACGATGCCGCTGCCCTGGGCGCTCGACCACGTCCACTGCTACGCCCTCGAGGACCCGCAGGGCTGGACGATCATCGACGCGGGCCTCGGCACGCCGGGCACGGTGCGGCGGTGGCAGGAGGTGCTCGAGGGCCTCGGCAACCCGAGGATCGGTCGGCTCGTGATCACGCACTACCACCCCGACCACGTCGGCTGCGGCGGCCCGCTCGCCGAGCTCGTGCGCCCCGACGAGGTCCTGCAGGGCCGGATCGACGCGGCGCTCTGCCGCAGCGCCTGGGTCGAGCAGGGCTTCGAGGTCGTCTACGAGCACATGCACGGGCACGGCATGTCCGCGGAGATGGCCCGCGAGGCCGCCGACGACGAGGAGGGCTCGCCCGTCTCGATCCCGGAGCCGACGCGCCTCGTCGACGAGGGCGACCGGCTCGAGGTGGGCGGTGCGTCCTTCGAGGTGCTGCACCTGCCGGGCCACGCCGACGGCCACATCGCGCTCATGGGCGACGACGGGCGGCTGTTCGGCGGCGACGTCATCCTCGCCACCATCAGCCCCAACGTGGGCCGCTGGGAGGACACCGCCTTCGATCCGCTCGGACGCTACTTCGAGACGCTCGAGCGGCTCGCCGCGCTCGACCCGCGGATCGCCCACGGTGGCCACCGCGCCCCGATCGAGGACGTGCCGACGCGGGCCCGCGAGATCCGGGCGATGCACGACGATCGGCTCCTGACCGCGCTCGGCGCGCTCCGGGGCGGCGCCGAGAGCGCGATGGACGTCGCGGCGGTGATCTGGCCCGACGGGCACGGCATGCACGAGCGCCGCTTCGCCCTCGTCGAGGCGCTCGCGCACCTCGAGCGCCTGGTCGCCGACGGGCGGGCCGTGCAGCCCGACCCGTACCGCTTCGCGGCCGTCTGACTCAGTCGAGCACGGCGCCGTTCGACGCCGGCCCGACGAGCAGCGCGTACTTGTGCAGCGCACCCCGCGGGTACCTCGGCGTCGGCGGCTGGTAGGCCGCGCGGCGGCGCTCCAGCTCGGCCTCGTCGACCTCGAGGTCGAGGCGGTGCTCGGCTACGTCGATGGAGATGATGTCGCCCTCCTCCATCAGGCCGATCGGGCCGCCCTTGACGCTCTCGGGGCAGACGTGGCCGATGCAGAAGCCGCGCGTGGCGCCGGAGAAGCGCCCGTCGGTGATCAGCGCGACGGTCTCGCCGAGACCGGCGCCCATCACGGCGCCGGTGACGCCGAGCATCTCGCGCATGCCGGGGCCGCCGACGGGGCCCTCGTCGCGGATCACGATCACGTCGCCGTCGGTGATCCGGCCCTCGACGACGGCGTCCATGGCCGCCTCCTCGCCGGAGAAGACGCGCGCGGGCCCGCGGAACTGGCGGATGCCGGTGGAGGCGACCTTGACGACGCCGCCCTCGGGCGCGGCCGTGCCGCGCAGGACGATCAGGCCGCCGTCGGTGTGCACCGGGTCCGACATCGGCCGCACGATCGTGCCGTCGGCGTTCGGGGCGTCGGCGAGCGCCTCGGCCATCGTCTGGCCGGTCACGGTCAGCGTGTCGCCGTGCAGGAGGCCGGCGTCGAGCAGCTCCTTGAGCATCACGGGCACGCCGCCGACCTTGTCGAGGTCGGCCATCACGTACTGGCCGCCCGGCTTGAGGTCTGCGATGTGGGGGGTGCGGGCCGCGATGCGGTTGAAGTCCTCGAGCTGCAGGTCGACGCCGCACTCGTGCGCGATCGCCATCAGGTGCAGCACGGCGTTCGTCGAGCCGCCGCCCGCGTTGACGACCATGATCGCGTTCTCGAACGCCTGCTTCGTCATGATGCGCCGCGGCGTCAGGCCCTGCTCGACCGCGTTGACCGCGATCTCACCGGCCTTGCGCGCCCACGCGCGGCGCCGCTCGTGCGTCGCCGGGGCGGACGAGGAGCCGATCGGCGCCATGCCGATCGCCTCGCCGATCGAGGCCATCGTGTTGGCGGTGAACATGCCGCCGCAGGAGCCGGCGCCGGGGCAGGCCTCCTTCTCGAGCTCGAGCAGGTCCTCCTCGGACATCGTGCCGCGGGCGACCGCGCCGACGGCCTCGAAGACGTCCTGGATGTTGACGTCCTTGCCGCGGAACCTGCCGGGCATGATCGTGCCGCCGTAGAGGAAGCAGCCCGGCAGGTCGAGGCGGGCGAGGCCCATCAGCATGCCCGGGAGGCTCTTGTCGCAGCCGGCGATCGTCACGGCGCCGTCGAAGCGCTCCGCGTGCATCACGAGCTCGTACGAGTCGGCGATGTTCTCGCGGGAGACGAGCGAGGCGCGCATGCCCTCGTGGCCCATCGCGATGCCGTCGGAGACGGCGATCGTGTTGAAGATCAGGGCGACCGCGCCCGCCTCGTTGACGCCCTGCTGGGCGTCGACCGCGAGCATGTCCAGGTGGTAGTTGCAGGGCGTGACCTGGTTCCACGAGGTCGCGACGGCGAGCTGCGGCTTCGTGAAGTCCTCGTCGGTCAGGCCGACCGCACGCAGCATGGCGCGGGCCGGCGCGCGGCGGAACCCCTTGGTGATGTCGTCGGACGGGCGGCGGGAGGTGCTCATGGGCGGCATGGTAGCCGCCTGCCGCGCTTCGCCGCTCAGGCGGCCAGGGGGTCGTCGGCCCAGGCGCCGACGATCGCGAGCACCGCAGCGGCGTGCCGCTCGAGGAACGCGGGGCCGACGCCCGGCAGGGCGCCGAGGGCGTCGGGCCCGGTCGGGCGCGTCGCGGCGATCGCGTGCAGTGTGGCGTCCTTGGCCACCACGTACGCGGGCACGCCCTGCGCCTTGGCGGTCTCCGAGCGCCACGCCTTGAGCCGCTCGACGAGCGCCACCGGCGCGTCGTCTGGGATCTCCACCGCTCGGCCCTTGCGCGTGCGTGCGCGGGTCGCGGCGGTCTCCGCGGGCACTGCGATCGGGTCGCAGACGTCGCAGCAGCGCCCGTCGGCGACGGGGTCCTGCGGGTCGCCGAAGTAGCGCAGGAGCGCCAGCCGGCGGCAGTCGGCGCCCGCGGCGTAGGCCTGGGCGGCGTCGAGCCGGTCCCAGCGGCCGCCGTCGATCCGGCGCGCCCTGAGACGCACCTCCTCGGCCCGGTCGGCGCCGAGCCGGCGCAGCCGGACCCGCCCGCGCCAGATCTGCGACGAGCCGGGCTCGAGCTCGGCCGCGCCGACGGCCTCGGCGCTCGCCAGCCAGGCGCGCACGTCCTCCTCGCCCGCGTCGGCTATCCGGGCCAGCTCGGCGGGGTTGGCGGCGAAGGCGCCCGTGCCGGGCTCGGCGACCTGCGCGAGCGCGCCGAGCACCCGGTTGACCTCGTCGGCGCCGAAGGAGGCGCGGCGGATCAGGGCGCCGAGGACGCCGCGGTCGCCGGGCGAGTGGAGCAGCACGCAGCGGGCGGGGGCGCCGTCGCGCCCCGCGCGCCCCGACTCCTGCGAGTAGGCCTCGAGCGACTGCGGCAGGCCCCAGTGCCAGACCGAGCGGATGTCGGCCTTGTCGACGCCCATCCCGAACGCCGTGGTGGCCACCATCACGCGCTCCGGGGAGACCATGAAGGCGTCCTGGCGGGCCTGGCGCTCGGTGCGGTCGAGGCCCGCGTGGTAGGCGGCGGCGGGCAGGCCGGCCGCGACGAGGACCTCCGCGACCATCTCGCAGTCCTTGCGCGTGCGCACGTAGACGATCGCGGGCCGCGCGGCGGGGTCGGCGAGGCCGCGCTCGAGGAGCTGCAAGCGGCGCGCCTTGCCGGCGGCCTCGATCGCGTCGAAGGCGAGGTTGGGGCGGTCGAAGCCCGTGTGCACCTCGACCGGGTCGGCGAGGCCGAGTCGGCGCACGATGTCCGCCGAGGTGGCGCGGGTCGCCGTCGCGGTCAGGGCCATCACGGCGCGCGGTCGGATCCGCTCGCGCACCTGGGCGAGGCGGCCGTAGTCGGGCCGGAAGTCGTGGCCCCACTCGCTCAGGCAGTGCGCCTCGTCGACGACGAGGAGGTCGACCGCGGCCTCGGCCACGGCCTCCGCGAAGCGGGCGTTGGCGAAGCGCTCAGGCGCCACGTAGAGGAGGCGCACAGTCGGCGCCGCCGCGAGCAGGCTGCCGCCCTCGCCGCGCAGCGCGTCGAGCACCCGCTCGACCTCGTCGGCCGGGGTGTCGCTCGAGAGCGCCGCGACGTCGTCACGGCCGAGGGCCCGCAGCGCCTCGACCTGGTCGCGCATCAGGGCCAGTAGCGGCGAGACGACGATCGTCAGGCGCAGGGCGCCGAGGGCGGGCAGCTGGTAGCAGAGCGACTTGCCCGAGCCCGTCGGCATGACGACGAGCGCGTCCCGCCCGTCGAGGGCGGCCTGCACCGCCTCCTCCTGCCCGGGCCGGAAGCCGGCGTGCCCGAAGACGTCGGCGAGGAGGGCGGAGGGGTCCGGGGCCACCGCGCCAGTCTACGAGCCGGGCCGGCGCCCGGCCTACGCGTAGGGGCAGGCCGCGCGGTGGCCCGCGGCGCCCGCCGGGGCGAGCACGGGGTCGTCCGTGCGGCAGCGGTCCTGCGCGACCGGGCAGCGCGGGTGGAAGCGGCAGCCCGTCGGCACGTCGGCGGGGTTCGGGGTCTCGCCGCGCAGGATCCGGGGCTCGCCCGCGTCGTCGGGGTCGGGGCGCGGCACGACGGAGAGGAGCGCCTGCGTGTACGGGTGGCGCGGGTCGCCGATCACCTCCGCGGTGGGCCCCTCCTCGACGATCCGGCCGAGGTACATCACGCAGATCCGGTCCGCGTAGCGGGCCGCGGTCGACAGGTCGTGCGTGATCATCAGGACCCCGAGGCCGTCGCGGCGCAGGTCGTCGAGCAGGCCGAGGATCCCGGCCCGCACCGAGACGTCGAGCATCGACACGGGCTCGTCGGCGAGCAGCATCGTCGGCTCGAGGGCGAGCGCGGCAGCGATCGACACGCGCTGGCGCTGGCCGCCGGAGAGCTCGTGCGGGTAGCGGTCGAGGTACAGCTCGGGCGGGGTCAGGCCGGCCCGCTCGAGCGCGCGGCGCATGCGGCCCTCGCGGTCGTCCGCGATGCCGTGGATCTGCAGCGGCTCCAGCACGGTGTCGCGGACGCGGAAGCGCGGGTCGAGCGACTCGTACGGGTCCTGGAAGATCAGCTGCAGTTCGCGGCGGATCGGCCGGAGCGCGCGCGAGCCGAGGGCGGTGATGTCCGCACCCCGGTAGCGGATCCGGCCCGACGCGATCGGGGCCATCCGCATCGCGGCCTGCGCGGTCGTCGTCTTGCCGCAGCCCGACTCGCCGACCAGCGCGACCATCGCGCCCGCCGCGACGGCGAGCGACACGCCGTCGACGGCCTGCACGACGCCCTTGCGGCCCTGCCGGTAGCCGACGACGAGGTCCTCGATCTCGAGCAGCGGCTCGCTCACGCGCCCCCCTCGAGGTGGCAGTGGGTGAGGTGGCCGGGCTCCGTCGTCCGCCGCGGCGGCCGCGTCGTCGCGCACGGCCCGAAGGCGCGGTCGCAGCGCGGCTGGAACGGGCACCCGACCGTGGGCTCGTCGAGGCGCGGCGGCGCGCCCGGGATCGAGCGCACCGCATCCGTGCCGCGCAGGTCCGGCGTGGCCTCGAACAGCATCCGCGTGTACGGGTGCAGCGGGGCGTGGTGGAGCTCGCGGGTCGTGCCCGTCTCGGCGATCCGCCCGGCGTACATCACGGCGGCGTGCGTGCAGGCCTGGCTGACCAGGGGCAGGTCGTGCGTGACGAGCACCATGGCGAGGCCGAGCTCGTCGGTCAGGCGCACGAGCAGCTCGAGGATCTGCGCCTGCACCATCACGTCGAGGGCGGTCGTCGGCTCGTCGGCGAGCAGCACCTTCGGCTCGCAGGCCAGCGCCATCGCGATCGCGGCGCGCTGGCGCATGCCGCCCGAGAACTCGTGCGGGTAGCGGTCCTGGCGCTCGCCGCTGATGCCGACCAGCTCGAGCAGCTCCGCGGTGCGGGTGCGGGCGGCGCGCCCCGCGGCGAGGCCCGCCCGCTCGAGCGGCTCCGCGATCTGGTCGCCCACGGTCCGGACCGGGTCGAAGGCGTTCATGGCGCCCTGGAAGACCATCGCGATGTCCGTCCAGCGGTGCGGGCGCATCGTGCGGTCGCCGCCGGCCAGGATGTCCCCGCCGGCGAGCAGCACGCGGCCCGCCACGCTCGCCGACGGCGGCAAGAGGCCCATCATGGCGAGGATCGCGGTGGTCTTCCCGCAGCCGGACTCGCCCACCAGGCCGAGCCGCTCGCCCGGCTCGAGGGCGAGGTCGATGCCCTGGACGGCGTGGAGCTCGCGCCCGCCAGGCAGGTCGAACCAGACGTGCAGGTCCTCGACGGCGAGGGCGCTCACCGGGCCGCGTCCTTGTCGGGCAGGGGCCGCATCCGGAAGTGCCGGCGCAGGAGGTGGCTGACCTTGAGGCGGGGGTTGAGCGCGTCCTCGGCGGCCGTGCCGAGCATGTTGAAGGCCATGATCACGATCGCCACCGCGAGGCCCGGCGGCACGATCGCCCACCACGCGCCGTACGAGATCGCGGAGCGGTCGAAGCCGTTCTCGATCATGCGGCCCCACGAGGGCGCGTTCGGGTCGCCGAGGCCGAGGAACGAGATCGCCGTCTCGAGGAAGATCGCGAGCGCCACCATCAGCACCGTCTGGGCGAGGATCAGGGGCAGGACCTGCGGCAGGACGTGGCGGAGGATGATCCTGAGGTGCGAGGCGCCGAGGGCCTGGGCGCGCTTGACGTAGGCGCGCTCGCGCACGACCTTGACCTGCGAGCGGATCAGCCGCGCCATGAAGGTCCAGTAGACGAGGCCGATGATGATGATGATGTTGCGCAGGCTGCGGCCCCAGATCGACGCGACCACGATCAGGAGCACGAGGTCGGGGAGCACGAGGAAGTAGTCCGTGACGCGCATCAGCAGGTTGTCGAGGCGGCCGCCGAAGTAGCCCGAGATGATCCCGATCGTGCCGCCCACCAGCACGGCCACGAGCGCCCCGGTGAAGCCCACGATCAGGGTGATGCGCGCGCCGTGGATGAGGAGCGACAGGATGTCGATGCCGGCGTCGTCGAGGCCGAGCGGGTGCGGGTTCGACGGCGTCCCGAAGATCGGGCCGACCTGCTCGCGCGGGCCGTACGGGGCGATCCACGGCCCGAGGATCGCGATCAGCGCGAAGACGATCAGGATGGCGGCGCCGATCGCGGCCTGCGGATGGCCCTTCAGGAAGCGCCAGACGGGCGGGCGCCGGCGCGTGTCGGCGGTGGCGGGGATGATCGCCTCGGCGAGCTCCTGCGGGCTCACTCGGTCACCCGCGGGTCGAGGCGGAAGTAGAGGAGGTCCGCGAGGAAGTTCATCAGGATCACGGACACCGTCAGGAGCAGGAAGCCGCCCTGCAGCATCGGGTAGTCGCGCTCGGTGACGCTCTCGTAGAGCTGCAGGCCGATGCCCGGGTAGTTGAAGACCGTCTCGATCAGGATCGCGCCGCCCAAGATGAAGCCGAGCGACAGGAAGATCAGCGTCACGATCGGCAGGAGCGAGTTGCGCAGGGCGTGGCGGCGCACGATCTGCCAGTTCGAGAGCCCCTTCGCGCGGGCGGTCAGGATGTAGTCCTCGCCGAGCGCCTCGAGCATCGAGGAGCGCGTGATCAGCGTGTACTCGCCGAACAGCACCAGGCCGATCGTGGCCGCCGGCAGCACCATGTGCTGGAGGCGGTCGACGAGCTCGGGCCACCAGCCGGGGTTCTCGTAGGCGAGGTACGGGTCGGCGATGTCACTGGTCGGCAGCCCGAGCGGCCCCGCCGCGTAGAAGATCAGCATCAGGGCGAGCCACTGGGTGGGCAGCGAGTAGAGGAGGAGCCCCGACCAGACGGACGTCCGGTCGGTGATCGTGCCGCGCCGCCACGCGCTCACCACCCCCAGCGTGAGGCCGAGCGAGATCGCGAAGAGGGTGCCGAGGAGCACCATCGGGATCGTGTTCCGGACCGGCTTCCAGAGCTCGGCCAGCACCGGCTGCTGCGTCACGAAGGAGCGGCCGAGGTTGCCCGTCGCCGTCTCCTTGACGTAGACGAGGTACTGCTCGGGGACGGACCTGTCGAGGCCGAACTCGGCGCGCACCTGCGCCTTGAACTCCTGCGTGCAGCCCTGGCAGCGCAGCGCGGACGTGCGGTCGCCCGGCGCGAGCCGGAACAGCACGAAGTTGAGGCTGATCGCGACGAGGATCGTGATCAGCGCGAACAGCGCGCGTCGGCCGACGTAGGACCAGCCGGCCCGCACCTAGGGGGTCCCCCCGGGCGCGGGCCGGCCGTCGGCGCCTACGACGCCTTCTGGCCGATGACTTCCCACGGGATCTTCGTGAGGCCCGCGAGGAACGGGTCGGTCAGGTTCGTCCACTGGTCGGTGTACGCGACGATGGACTGCTTCTGCGCGACCTGGATGTAGGGCTTGTCGTCGTACAGGATCTGCTGCATCTCCCAGACGATGTCCTTGCGGGCCGCCGGATCGAGCGTGACGCCCTGCTTGAGGTAGAGCTCGTCGTACGCGGGGTTGCAGTAGCCCGTGTCGGACCACGAGCCGTACTGGTCGCAGGTGACGACCGACAGCATGAAGTCCGGATCGATGTAGCCGACCCAGTCCCACATCATGATGTCGAAGTCGAGGTACTTCCACTCGGGCGCGCCGATCGCCTCGAAGGCGGCCGTGGAGTCCATCTTGTTGGCCGTCACCTTGACGCCCATCTGGCCCCAGCCGTCCTGGACGATCTCGAACAGGCGGTCGATGCCCTCGACGCTCTCCGGGAGGATCACCTCGTACTCCATCGGCTCGCCGTCGGGCGTCTGGCGGGTGCCGTCTGCGCCCTTCGCGTAGCCGAGCTCGTCGAGGATCGCGTTGCCGCCGGCGATGTCGAACGGCTCGGGCTGGATGTCCGTGTTGAGGTACTCGCCCGACAGCGGCGTGAACATCGTCGCCGCCGGCGTGCCGTAGCCGTTGAGGACGACGTCGATGATCTTCTGCCGGTCGATGCCCATCGCGAGGGCCTCGCGCACCTTCGGGTCGAGCAGCTCCTTGTTCTCCGGCTTGTCGGGGTTCGAGTTGAAGCCGATGTCGTAGACGAAGGTCGAGTCGCCGACCTGCAGCTGGAACTTCGGGTTCGACGCGTACTGCTCGGCGAGGGTCGGCGGCACGGTGTCGACCGAGTCGAGCTGGCCGCCGTCGAGCGCGGCGAGCATGGCGTCGGAGTTCTGGTAGACGGTCACGCCGACGGCGTCGACGAGCGGCGCCGTGCCGTAGTAGCCGGGGTTCCGCTCGAGGATCGTCGTGCCCTTGTCGTCGTACTCCTTGATGAAGAAGGAGCCGCCGCCGACCTGGCCGCCCTTCGTCGGATCCCACTTCTTGAGGCCCTTGCCCTTGTCGCCGACGAGCGGCTCGAGGATGTGCTGCGGCAGGATGAAGAACTGCTGCAGCTGCGGCAGGACGTTCGCGACGGCCTTCTCGTACGTGATCACGACGGTGGTGTCGTCGGGCGCCTCGACGGAGGTGGCGTGCGTCAGGTACGGGGCGAGGACGCCGGCGGGGCCGTCCGCGTACTTGATGATCAGGTTGCCGGTGAAGGCGGCGTCCTCCGCGGTCAGCGGCGTGCCGTCGGACCACTCGCCCGGCTTGACGGTGAAGGTCCAGACCTTGCCGTCCTCCGAGGTCTCCCACGACTCGGCCCAGTCGCCGACGATCTGGAACTCCTCGTCGTACTTGACGAGCGCCGGGTACGTGTTCGTGAAGAAGATGTACGACGTGGCGGAGAACGCCACGAACGGGTTCGGCGAGTCGGGGCCGGATGTGGTGCCGAGCCGGAAGATGCCGCCTGGCTTGATCGCCGCCGCGGCGGTCTCGCCGCCCGCGGCCGTGCTGGCGTCACCGCCGCCCTGGCCGGGCGTGGTGGATTCACCGCCGCCGCAGGCCGCGATGACGGACGCGACGGCGAGCGCCGCGAGCAGTGCGAGGATGCGCTTCATCGGTTTCTCTCCCTCCCGAGGATGGCATATCCTACCCGCTCACGGGGCCGTTGTCAGGAGCGGGGGACGCATGGTCATCGAGGTCGAGGGGATCCCCATCGCGCTCCACGCCCGCGGCGCGGGACGACCGCTCCTCCTCGTCCATGGCTGGTCGGCCGACCACCGCTACCTCTGCGCCGACCTCGACCCGGTGCTCGACGCACGCGGCGGCTGGCGGCGCGTCGCCTTCGACCTGCCGGGGCACGGGGCGACGCCCGCGCCCGACTGGCTCGGGACGCAGGAGCAGATGCTGCGGTTAGTCGCCGCGGTCGGCGAGCGGGCGTTCGACGGGGCGCCGTACGCGGTCGCGGGCAACTCGTACGGCGGCTACCTCGCGCTCGGGCTGGCGCGCACGCGGCCCGAGGCCCTGCTCGGGGCCGCGCTGCTCGTCCCCGATCTGCCCCGCGACGATAACACGCGCCTGGTGGCCGATCCCGTCGTGATCCACCCCGACCCCGCCGCGTTCGGCGACCTCGCCGACGACGAGGCGTGGATCCCGGACGCCCTGCCCGTCCACGAGCGGGCCATGCTCGACGCGATCCGTGCGCACGACATGCCGGCCTACCGGGCGTGCGACCGCGACTTTCTCGCGCGCCTCGACGCGGCCTACGTCCACACCGGGGCGGCCGCCGACGGCTCGCGGCCGTTCGGCCGGCCGAGCCTCCTCGTCGCGGGGCGCCAGGACGGCACCGTCGGTTGGCGCCGGCAGATGGCCCTCCAGGACGAGTTCCCGCGCGGCACGTTCGCAACGCTCGACCTCGGAGGGCACCACGTCGGCCGGGTCGAGCGCCCCGACCTCTTCGGCGCCCTCGTCGACGATTGGCTCGAGCGGATGGAGCGGGAGGCGGCATGACGGGGCTCGACGCGTTCGCGGCCGAGGGCATCTGGCTGCGCTGCCAGCTGCACTGCCACACGACGCGCTCCGACGGCACGCCCGAGCCCGACGAGCTCGTGCGCCACTACGCGGGCGCGGGCTTCGACTGCGTGGCGATCACCGACCACTGGCTCGTGACCGAGGCCGACGCGGGCCCCGACGGGCCGCTCATGATCCCGGCCAGCGAGCTCTCCGCGGACCTGCCCCGCGCGCCCTTCGAGGCCGAGGTGCTGGCGATCGGCGTCGCCGAGCTGCCCGAGCCACGCGCGGCCTTTCCGACGCTCGCGGACTGCGCCGCGTGGGTCGCCGCGCACGGCGGCGCGGCGCTCCTCGCGCACCCGCGCTGGAGCGCGCTCGGCCCCGACGACATCCTGCCCGCCCGCGCGCTGCACGGCCTCGAGGTCATGAACGGGGGCTGCATGGTCGAGCAGGCCAACGGCCTCTCCGACGCGGTCTGGGATGCCGTCTCCGAGCGCGGACTCCTGCTCGGCGCGATCGCCACCGACGACGCGCACCGGGCCGGCCACCCCGACGGCTCCGACAGCCTGATCGCCTGGACGATGGTGCGCGCCGCCGCGCGCACGCCCGCGGCCGTGGTCGAGGCGCTGCGCCGCGGTCACGCGTACGGCTCGACGGGGCCCGTGATCCACGCGGTGGAGCGCGTCCCCGGCGGGCTCGAGGTGGCCTGCTCGCCCGCCGCGGCCGTCGCCCTCGCCTCGGGCCCGTGGGATGGCGGCCGGGTCAGCGCCGACCCGGCGAAGGCCGCCTACCGGGCACGGGTCCTCGAGCGCGACGAGGCGGGGCGGATCGTGCGCGCCCACCTCGACGAGCCCGAGTTCTGCGCGTGGGGCCGCATCGAGGTCGACGGGGCGGACGGCACGCGCGCCTGGACGGGCCCGATCCCCCTGCCGGGGGAGCGGGCGCCGCACCGGCCCGGGGGCTAGCCCTCCGTGCGGTGGATCGTGTCCCACGGGATCTTGGACACGTACACGAGGTACGGCTCCATGATCCCGCCCCAGCCCGGCTGGTAGGCCCGCACGAACTGCGTCTGGGCGATGAAGATGTACGGGCGCTCCTCGTACAGGATGCGCTGCATCTCCCAGACGATCTCGCGGCGCTTCGCCGGGTCCGTCTCGGCCGCCTGCTGCGCGTAGAGCTCGTCGTACTCCGGGTTGCAGTAGCCCGTGTCGGACCAGTTGCCGTACTGGTCGCACATCACCGTCATCAGCATGAAGTCCGGATCGATGTAGCCGAGCCACGACCACATGTGCATGTCGAACTCGAGGTACTTGCCGTCCGGCGCCATCATCGCGTCCCACGCGGCCGAGCCGTCCATCGCCTCGCCGGTCGTCTCGATGCCGATCTCCTCCCAGGCGGCCTGGAGGATCTCGAACTTGCGGTCCTGGCCGGGGATGTCCGTCGGCAGGATCACCTCGTAGCTCATCCGCTCGCCCTCGGGGGTGACGCGGATCCCGTCGGCGCCCTTCGCGTAGCCCGCCTCGTCGAGGATGCGGTTCGCCTCGGCGAGGTCGTACGTCTCCGGCTGGAGGTCCGTGTTCAGGTAGTCGCCGGCGATCGGGGTGAGGATGCTCGCCGCGGGCTTCGCGTGGCCCGCGTAGACGGTGTCGATGATCGCCTGGCGGTCGACGGCGTGGGCCATCGCCTCCTTCACGCGCGGGTCGAGCAGCTCGCGCTTGGCCGTCTTCTCCGGGTTCGCGTTGAAGCCGATGTTGATCACGTCCGGGACGTCGCCGGGGAGGATCGTCACGCCGGGCATCGCCTCGAGCTGGCCCACCACCGTGTACGGGACCTTGTCGATCGCGTCGAGGTCGCCCGCCTTGAAGGCGCTGACCATCGCGTCCGGGTTCTGGTAGACGGTCATGCCGATCGCGTCGACGTGGGGCTTCGGGCCGTAGTAGCCCGGGTTGCGCTCGAGCAGGGTGGTTCCCTTGTCGTCGTACTGCTTGACGGAGAAGGGACCGCCGCCGACGAGCTCGCCCTCGGCGGCCATGTCCCACTGGTCGAGGCCCTTGCCGCCCTCGCCGATGTGCTGCGAGAAGACGTGGCTCGGCAGGATGTAGAAGGGCTGCAGGTTCGCGAGCGCGGTCGCGCGCGGCTCCGCGTAGGTGATCTCGAGGGTGAGGTCGTCGACCGCCCGGGCCGATTCGACGCCCTCGATGTAGCCCGCCATCAGGCCGGTCGAGACGTCGGCGTACGTCCGGACGGTGTCGATCGTCCAGACCGCGTCCTGGGCGGTCAGCGGCGTGCCGTCCGACCACTCGCCGGGCTGCAGCGTGAACGTGTAGACCGTCTGGTCGTCGGAGACGGTCCACGACTCGGCCCAGTCGCCGATGATCTGGAAGTCCTCGTCGTACTGGACGAGGGCCGGGTACATCTCCTGGAAGATGACGTAGGAGACCTGGTTCGAGCCGACGAAGGGGTTGATGCCGTCCGGCGGGTCCGTGTAGCCGATCCGCAGGATCCCGCCCTCGACGATCGCCCCCGGGTCGTCGCCCCCGCCGGTCGTGGCCGCGGCGTCGGCCCCGCCGCCGTCCGGGGTGGGGGTGGTGGACGCGCCGCCGCCGCAGGCCGCGAGGGCGAGGGCGGCCAGGACGAGCAGGGCGAGGCGGGCGATCGGGCGCGGCATGGGTCCCTCCGGGGCGCGGACAGAACGACTGTAGCGGCCCGCGGGCCCGGCGTGGCGGTGAGCACCGCCCCGATACACTGCCCGGCCGATGGATGCGCGCGCAGAGCTCGAGGGGCGGACCCGCTACGAGGCCGCCGAGGTCGAGGGCCGGATCTTCGCCGGCTGGCAGGCCGACGGCCTCTTCGACGCGCGCCCCGACGCCCCGGGCGACCCCTTCTGCATCCAGCTGCCGCCGCCGAACGTGACGGGCAGCCTGCACATGGGCCACGCCCTCAACGGCGCCGTCCAGGACCTCCTGATCCGCTGGCGGCGGATGGAGGGGCGCAACGTGCTCTGGCAGCCGGGCACCGACCATGCGGGCATCGCCACGCAGATGGTCGTCGAGCGCGAGCTCGCCAAGGAGGGCCTGACCCGCCACGACCTCGGCCGCGAGGCCTTCG
>Ga0194123_10000533_pt1 | contig 70693 bp, 56 predicted proteins | sample TA2MahsurfametaG_5_FD_155479 | JGI IMG/M metagenome (GOLD analysis project Ga0194123, IMG submission 155479) | Freshwater microbial communities from Lake Tanganyika, Tanzania - TA2015023 Mahale A surface | ecosystem: Environmental > Aquatic > Freshwater > Lake | place: Tanzania: Lake Tanganyika... | reverse complement strand
AGAGACCGAGGCGCTCGGCGAGCGGGTGGGCCGCGCCGCCCGGGCCGGCTGGGTGGTCGGCCTCGACGGAGACCTGGGTGCGGGCAAGACCGCCTTCGTGCGGGGATTCGTGCGGGGCCTGGGCTGCACCGCGCGCGCCCACTCGCCCACCTTCGCCCTGCTGCACGAATACCGCGGGGGGCGCCTGCCGATCTTCCACCTCGACCTGTACCGACTCGGGTCGGCCGATGACCTGCACGCCGCCGGGCTCGATTCCTGCCTCAGCCCGGGCGATGCCGTATCCATCATCGAATGGTACTCGAGGGCCGAGGGGTTGAACCCGCCCCCCGCCTCGCTCCACCGCATCGGCTTCCGCTGGGTCGACGAATCCACCCGTGACATCACCCATGATCTGCCTGGCCTTTGAATTCACCAGCGACCGCCGTTCGGTGGCGGTGAGCGACGGCGACCGGCGCGTGCTGGCCGAGGCGGTCCATGACCGTGGAAGGACGACGCCGGTTTTCCAACTGGTCGAGCGGGCCTTGGCCGAGTCCGGCATCTGCCGTGCAGCGGTCGAGCGGTTGGCCGTCAGCATCGGTCCCGGCAGCTACACGGGCATCCGCCTGGCCATCGCCGCCGCACAAGGGTGGCACTTGGGGACCGGCGTCGAGGTGGTGGCCGTGGATACGTTCGAGGCCCTCCTCCAGCAAACCCTGCGACAGGCCTCATCGGGCCCGCGCGTCCTCTGCGTCAACGCCCTGCGCCAAGAATTCGCGGTGCGTGAATGGAGCGGAGGCGGTTGGACCGGACCGCTGCACCTCGAGTCGACCGAAGGATTGCTGCAGCGCCGGGCCGCCGGGGAGGCGCTCTTCGGCCCGGACCTCCGAGCGTGGATCCAGGGCCTTCCCGCCACGTCGGTCGGCCCGGGCGGATCGCCAGCGAACCCGGTGGATCGTGCGGACATCGACCGATGGGCCGAGGCGGTCGAGGCATTTCCCACCGCCGGCGACGTGGCGCTGCTGGCCGCAACGGCCACTCCGGTGCCACCGGAAACCCTGGCCCCGGTCTACCTCCGCGAGGCCGCCTTCGTGAAGGCCCCGCCCCACCGGCGCATCGCAGGAATCACGGACTGACGATGCCGACCTACTGGGAATGCGACCGATGCACGGCCTGCTGCCGCTGGCCCGGCCAGGTGCGCCTGACCGACGCCGATGTCACGCGCATCGCCGCCCACCTGCACCTCACCGAGGACGAATTCATCCAGGGCCACACCCGGCTCGATGCCCAGCGCAGCGGCCTGGCCCTGCGGGACCATGCCGACGGTTCGTGCGGGTTCCTCGATGCCCGGGGCAATTGCCGCATCCAACCGGTCAAGCCCCGGCAGTGCAGCGATTTCCCAAACCGCTGGAGTTTCCCGGGCTTCGAGACGATCTGCAGGGCCCGCCCCGTCGAGGTCTCGGCCGAGGAATGGGAACGCCGGACCCAATCGCCCCCGGGGCCATTCGTCGAGCGTCGTCGCGATCCCCCAACGGTCCCGGAGGCCCAGGAGATGGGCGCAGGCGACCCCGGCCCACCGGATTCCTCAGTCACCGGCGTCACCGCAGGCGGTCCGCCCGGGTGGTGTCCATCGTGAGGACCGACCGCTAGCGCCATTTCAGGGAGGTGAGGAGGGCGCAGAGCAGGACGAATTCGAAGTGGAGGCTGTGGATCTGGAAGGGGAAGTCGAACTTGGCGTGGGCCAGGATGCCGGCCATCGCGACGCCGAGCATCAGCAGGAACTCCGGCGGGGCGGGAATGCCCTTGCCGAAGAAGGGAACGAGCCAGAGGGCCAGGAAGACCAGGACGATGATCCCAAGGCCCACGCCTCCGAAGGTGACCCAGGTCTCCAGGAAATCGTCGTGGACGTAGGCGTTCCAATACGGGTCGTCCTTCCGGTAGAAGAAATACAGGGGCGAGAAGGTCTCGGCCCCGGAACCGAACACGGCGAAGTCCCTGGCCATGCGGAAGGTGTCGGCATAGATCAGCTTGCGGCCGCTCATGCTGCCGAGGTCCTCCGACGAGAAGCGCTTCCAGATGGCCTCGCCGCCCAGCCACCCGCCGAGGGCGAGGACCGACAGCGAGGTCGCCAGCACCGCAAGCTTGAAGCCCCACTGGCGTCGCGTGCGCACGACCACCAGCACCACCACCGACACCAGGAGGCCCACCAGCACCAGGACGCCGCCTCGACTGTTGGCCACCACCACGCCGGCGGCCGTCAGGGCGGCGAGCACCAGCAGGAGCACATGCGGGTCACCGCCGGAGCGATGGGCGGCCGTGCGTCGGGCGACATTCCGGCGGCGTAGCACCCACCAGAATCCGAGGATGACCGGCCACATCAGGTTCAGGTACTGGGCGCCGTTCGAGCGGTAGGGATAGGGCCCGAAGGCCCCGTGACCAGCATTCAGGGTGTTCACGAAGGTCCAGAGCAGTCGGGGGGTCCCGTCCAGGCGCTGCAACATGCCCACCAGCGCCAGCGCCGCCGAACTGAGCGAGAGCGTCCACAGGAGCCACTGCATGCGGTCGGTGGGGAAATGGGCCGCCTCGTCCCCGGCCCGACGCTCGCGTCGCGAGGCCCCCATCAGCCAATCCCGGGCCGCACCGAAACTGATCGCGATCGCCAGGTACTTCCAGAACGCCCACAGCGTCCGGTCGCGGTCGTGGGTCTGGGGCAGGCCCTCGATGGCCTCGAGGGATTCGATCTCGACGCCCGTGGGCAACGGATGGCCCTCGGTGAAGGTGTACTGGAGGCTCGCCCGCGGATTCAACGCACTGCATAGGACATAGGCCAGGAGGGTGACCACCAACCCCCACACGCAGACCATCGGCCACGACGATCCTGAGCCGGCCGGCACCCCGGGAGCCTCCGCCGACCGGCGCGCGGCCGTCCCGGTTCCGGACCGCGCTCCCGCCGAGGAACCCCGTCGCCGCCCAAGCAGGTGCCTGGCCCACCACAGACCGCCCGACAGGAACCCGAGGCCGTTGAGCACCCAGGAGGTCTCCCGCGTGGTCGTGCCCAGCATCCAAGGAGCCAGCACCGCCATGCCCAGCAGCACTCCACCCGACACCGCATCGATCGCGCGCAACACGGCATCGACCCTAGAGACCCACCCACCAGCTCCCAGACAAAAAACAGGCCGGCGACACCACGAGCCGGGTGATCCCGCCCTCCCAGGGTGGCCCGGCGACGAACGGAGGAGCCAACCCGTCCTGCCGCCCCCCCGGGCCACTCAGGAACCACGGAACCCCGGGCGATCAACGGGGTCGCAGGATGCCCTGTCCCGGGGAACGCCCCCGGAGGATCGGCTGCCCCTCCGTGCCGGGGTGGCAGGCATGCCGCCACCCCTCACGCCAGCACGGCGCGGATCACCTCGCCATGGACATCGGTCAACCGTCGGTTGGCCCCCTGGTGCAGGAGGTTCAGGCGCTCATGGTCGAGGCCCAACAGGTGCAGGGCGGTGGCGTGGAAGTCGTAGGTCGTGGTGACGTCGCGGGCGGCCTTCCACGACCACTCGTCGCTCTCGCCGTGGGCGACCCCGGGCCGCACCCCTGCCCCGGCCATCCAGCCGACGAAGGTGCCGCCATTGTGGTCGCGCCCCTCGCTGCTCTGGGCGAAGGGCATCCGTCCGAACTCGGTGTTCCAGAGCACCAGCGTGTCCTCGAGCAGGCCGCGGGCCTTCAGGTCGTGCAGCAGGCCGGCGATGGGCTGGTCGGTCGCCAGGCACATGGGCGGGAGTTCCTTGGCGATGTTGCCGTGGTTGTCCCAGTTGCCGGTGGGGCCGCCGGCGCCGCTCCACACCTGCACGAACCGCACGCCCCGCTCGATGAGCCTCCGGGCCATGAGGCAGCGCCGGCCGAAGTCCTCGGAGGAAGCCCGCTCCAGTCCGTACAACCGCCGGGTGGCAGGAGTCTCGGCCGCGAGGTCGAAGGCTTCGGGTGCGCTCAACTGCATGCGGGCGGCCAACTCATAGGCCTGGATCCTCGCCTCGAGCCGGGAGTCCGGGTCCTGCGCCTCCAGGTGGCGCTGGTTCCACCGCTGGAGCAGCTCCAGCCCCTCCCGGCTGGCCGCGGTCGTCACCGAAGGCACCGATGCGGGCGGACTCAGGAACGGGATGGGCGACGCGGCCCCGGCCTGGACCAGCGTGCCTTGATGCGCCACCGGCAGGAACCCGGCCGAGAAGTTGCCCCGCTGGTTGTAGGGCAGGCCCTTGGTGTCGGGGAGCACCACGAAGCCCGGCAGGTTGTCGGCCTCGCTGCCCAAGGCATAGCTCACCCAGGCCCCGAAGGCCGGGAATCCGGGAAGGAGCGAGCCCGTGTTCATCAGGTAGCTGGCCGGGCCGTGTACGTTCGTTCGCGAGCGCATGGCCATGAGGAAGGCCAGGTCGTCGACGCACCCGGCCAGGTGCGGCAGCAGGTCGCTGACCCAGCGGCCGCTCTGGCCATGCTGGCGCATGGGGAACGGCGGCTTGAGCACCTTGCCGGGCTCGCTCGTCGGAGCCTCGACGCGCACCCCGGCTCCGGGATCAAAGGGCTGGCCCGCCCGCCGGAACAGCTCGGGCTTGTGGTCGAAGAGGTCCATCTGGCTGGCCCCGCCGTTCATGAAGAGCTGAATCACCCGACGCGCCCTCGGCGGATGATGGGGGCGACGCCCCAGCAACTTCGGGTCGAGCCGCCCGGGTTGGTCGCGCTGATCGCGCGCGAGGAGCTGCCCCAGTGCGACCGCGCCGAAGCCCGCGCCCAGCTGCCGGACGAAGTCGCGTCGGGAGGATCCCATTCCCGGGGGCCGAGGGTCGGAGGTCATGGCACGAAGAGGAATTCGTTGCTGTTGAAGAGCAGCCGGCAGGCACTTGCCAGCCCGTGGCGCCGGGCATGCTGGTCCAACTCCCGGCGCTCGGGCTCGGAGGCGGGACGTCCCCAAACCCAGAGCGTGGCCCCGGCCCAGTCGATCCGATCCCAGTCGATGCCGGCCCCGCTGGAGCCTGGGGAAGCTCCGGGAGGACTGGTCGAAAACGCCGGCCGGGCCTCCGATTCCAAGGCCCGGGCCCAGTGCCCGGCCTGTCGGAGGGAGAACTCGTGGTTCCACAGGGCCAAGGCCTGCTGCAGCGTCACGGAGTTGTCGCGGGCCGGCACCAACTGGTCGCCAGCCGGGCAGTCGAGGGCCTCCATCCAGGGGTCGGGCAGGGTGCGGAAGAGGAACCGGTACACGCTGCGGCGCCGGCCCTCCGGGCCGTCGGAATCGAACAGCCCGTAGTCGACCTTCGGGGTCACGTGGATGCCCGGCTTCAGGTCGAAGTTACGGTCGCCCGGTCCGCCCATGCGGAGGTCCAGCCGGCCGCTGATGCGCAGCATGCCATCGCGCACGCACTCGGCGTCGAGACGCAGGCGATTCATGCGGCCCAGCCACCGGTTGTCGGGATCGGCGGCAAGGGCCGCGCCCGAGCCGCGGGCCTGGCTGCACTGGCGGTAGGTGGCGCTGGTCAGGAGCAGCCGGTGCAGCGCCTTCATGGAGCCGCCGGCCTCGTCGCGGAACCACACCGCCAGCCAGTCGAGCAGCCCCGGATGCGAGGGCCGTTCACCCATGCGGCCGAAGTCGTTGGGCGTGTTCACCAGGCCCCGCCCGAAGTGGTGGAGCCACACCCGGTTGACGATGGAGCGCCACGTCAACGGATTGTCCGGGTGCCCGAGCCACCGGGCGAGGGCGGCACGCCGCGCGCCTTCCTCCGCACCGGGCGGCACGTCGAAGCGGGCCGGCAGGGCCTCGACGAGGGACAGGGTCCCCGGACCCACCACTTCGCGGGGCTGGGTGATCTCGCCGCGGTTCAGCCGGTGGACCACCCGGGGCTCGAGCGACGGCTTCAGGCTGCCATCGGGCTCGAAGTCGCTCGCCGCCGCGTACACGCGGGATGGGGCCGGCAAGGCCGCCAACTGCTCGCGCAGCCGTTCCCGGACCACGAACCAGGTCACCCGGCGACGCTCGTCGTCGGTCCAGCCGGCCGGATCCCGATCGACCACCCCGGCGATGTCGGGCGGCACCACGCGGGTGGCCGAACCAGGCGCGTCGGTCATCGACACCCGGAACCGGCCGATGAGGTGCGAGCCCCCGTGCGCCTGGCGCAGCACCAGGCTCCACTGGTCGCCCGGCTTCGCCTCGAGGGGCTCGGCCAGTTCGAAGACCGCCCGGTGGGCCTGTCCCTCCTGCGGATGGATGCCCCAGGCCGTCTTTTCCTGCCCATCGATCGCATGCGCCGCCGTCCATCCGTCCTGGTCGAAGCTGGCGGAGGCCCGTGCCCAGCGCACCCGCTGCGCCTCCGGCGCGCCCGCCCGGAAGACCCACAGCTCGATCTCGCTCAGGTGCAGGTTGCCGTTCTGGGGGTTCCGGCCCGGCCCGAGGTGCGGGAGCGACTCGTCGGGCAGCACCTCGAGCTGGACGGCACGGACCGCGCGAAGCGACTGGACCCCGGCGGGACGGGTCAGCGTGTAGGTGTCGCGTTCGGGGAGCAATCCGCCGGCCCGGAGGGATCCATCAGGGAGGCGGGCGAGCCCGGCACCGGCCGCCGAGAGGAACGTCTGGGGATCCCACGGAATCCAGCGCACCGGATGCGACTGGCGCTCCCGGACCCAACGGGTGACCTCGGCCCGCGTGGCCGGGGCCTCGAGCAGCCGGGGATCCCCCCGCTCGGCTTGGCGTCGCTCGCGCATCCACCGTTGCCGGCGGGCATGGACCGACGGGTCCTGATCGAAGACCCGGTGGGCGCGCTCCACGCCGGAGAACACGGCCTGCAGGGCGTAGTAGTCGGCCTGGGGGATGGGGTCGAACTTGTGGTCGTGGCAGCGCGCGCACTGCACCGTGGTGCTGTTGAAGACCGACATCACGGTACCGATCATGTCGTCGCGGTCGACGTACCGGCCGAGTTGCCGGTCGAGGGTGTCCTCGCGGATGTCCCGCAGGGAGCTTTCGTCCCAGGGCCCGGCGGCGATCATGCCGAGGGCGACCGTGGCCTCGGGACGCCCGGCATGCAGCACGTCGCCGGCCACCTGCTCCTCGATGAACCGCGCGTAGGGCCGATCCGAATTGAAGGCGGCGACCAGGTAGTCGCGGTAGGGCCAGGCCTGCTCCCGGATGCGGTCCTGGTCGTGGCCGTGGGTCTCGGCGAAGTGCACCGCGTCCATCCAGTGGCGGGCCCAGCGCTCGCCGTACCGGGGCGAGGCCAGCAGCCGGTCGATCTCGCGCTCGTAGGCCAACGGGCCGGCGTCGGCCAGGAAGCGCCGGTGATCCTCCGGCGAGGGCGGCAGGCCGACCAGGTCCCAGTGCAGGCGCCGCAGGAGGGTCGACCGGTCGGCTTCCGGGGCCGGCTCCAGACCCTGGGCGGTCAATGCCGACCGGATGAATGCGTCGACCGGATGCGGATTGGCCGGCTCCGATGCCGGCGCGGCCACGGGAACCGGTCCCGGACGCAACGGCGCGTAGGCCCAATGCGGTTCCGACGCCGCCAAGGCGAGGCCCGTCCAGGTCAGGAGGATCGTCAACAGCCGCATGGGATATCGATCGGAGGATGCCCATCCCGGGCCCGATGACCAGCCCGGACACACCACCACGGCGGAGGTCCCGGTCGGCCGCAGAGGCCACCTCCGCCGTTGACCCCCGCCCCGGCTTACCTAGCCTTGGGTCCCGTGAGCCGACATTCCACGCGCCTGATGCTGGTGCTGTGCTGCCTTTGGGCGGCGGTGATGAACTGCCCCGCCCCGCTGATCTACCGACCCGGTGAGGGATGGACCTACGAGGCGGTCGGGGCCGGCGCGGCGTGGCAGCGCAAGCGAGCGAAGGACCAGCTCGCCGTCGCTCAGGAAGCCTTCGACGCCGGGCAGTACCGCCTTGCCCTCAAGGCGGCCAGGCACACGGTCAAGACCTGGCCCCTGTCGGATTCCTCCGGCCGGGCCCAGTACCTGGTCGGCCGTTGCTACGAGGCCCGGAAGATGGATGAGCGCGCGTTCAAGGAGTACCAGAAGGCGCTCACCAAATACCCCAAGCTGGAGAACTACGCGGAGATCCAGCAGCGCCAGTTCGACATCGCCAACCGGTTCCTCGGGGGGCAGTGGTTCAAGCTTTGGGGCTACATCCCGTTCTTCCCGTCGATGGACCGCACGGCCAGATTGCTCGACCAGGTCAACATAAACGGCCCCTACAGCGAGATCGGCCCGAAGGCCCTGATGAACATCGGCGCCGCGCGCGAGAAGCAGAAGGACTTCCGCCTGGCCGTGAAGGCCTACGAGCGCGCCGCCGACAAGTACTACGACCGGCCCAAGGTCGGTGCCGACGCCATGTATTCGGCGGGCATCGCCTGGAACCGCCTGGCCAAGCGGGCCGAGTACGACCAGTCGCTGGCCGGCAACGCCATCAACTTCCTCAACGACTTCAAGGCGCTCTATCCCGACGATCCGCGCAACGAGGAGGCCACCCGGATCGTGTCCACCCTCAAGACCGAGCAGGCGCGCGGCTCGCTCAAGACCGCCCAGTTCTACGAGAAATACAAGCGCTACCAGGGCGCCTTGGTCTACTACAACGAGGTGCTCGTGAAGGATCCGAACTCGGCCTTCGCGGCGGAGGCCCGCGAACGGATCGACCAGCTCAAGCCCAAGGCCCAGCGCCAGATCCGCCGCTGGTCCGAGAACGACGCCCGTCAACTCGAGCGCGAGCGCCTCGCCGCCACCAACGCGCCCGCGGCCACCGGCGCGAAAAAGAAGTCACCATGATCCGGAGCGCAGAACCGGCGCCCGCGCCGGCGGGCGACCGGCGGAGGGGGCGCTGGGCCGTCCTCGCGCTGGCATCCCTGATGTTCGGGGCGGGCTGTGGCGGGTACGCACTCGGTCCGAGCAATGCCCAGGCGGCGGGCGCCCGGGCCATCCGCATCGGCCATGTCGCCAACGGCACCGACGAGCCGCGCCTGGCCGACACCGTCAGCCACGCCCTCCGGGCCCAGGTGCACGTGGATGGCACCTTCCGGCTGGCCACGCGGGACGACGGCGACATCGTCATCACCACCGCGCTGCGAACCTTCCAGCGCAACCCGCTCACCTTCCAGGCCCGGGACATCATCGCCACCCGCGACTACGACGTGGTGCTCACCGCGCACGTGAAGGCCATCGAGAACGGCAGCGGCAAGGTGCTCCTCGACGAGGAGATCACCGGACGGACGACGATCCGGAACACGGCCGACCTGGGATCGGCCGAGCGTCAGGCCGCCCCGCTGCTGGCCGAGAACCTCGCGCGAAACATCATCAGTCGGCTTTCCGAGGGTTCCTGGTGACGCCCGGGCCCGCGCTCCCAATGGCACCCGCCGCCCCCGCCTCCCGACCGCCGCGGACGATCCGGACCGCCCATGGGTGCGGGTGGCTCGCCCCTCTCCTCGCGAGCCTGCTGTCCGCAGCCCAGGCGGCCGGGGCGGACTGGCCCGGTTGGCGCGGCGGCGGCCGGGACGGCCGTGCCGCCGACCCGCTGCCCGCGGGCCTCGACGCCGCACCCAAGGCGCTCTGGCGCAAGCCCATCGGCCACGGCTACTCCGGGGTCGTGGTCGCGGGCGGACGCCTGGTGATCCTCGACGACTCGTCCGGGCGCGAGACGGCCCGCTGCTTCGAGGCGTCCACCGGCCGCGAACTCTGGTCGCAACCCTTCGCCGAAATCTACTCCGACGAGTTCGAACCCGGCCCGCGATGCACCCCGCTCATCGACGGGAACCGGATGTATGTGCAGAGCTGCTTCGGCGAGTTTGCCTGCCTGTCGCTCGACGACGGCCGGAAGCAGTGGGGCTTCCACTTCAAGGACTTCGGGATGTTCTGGGTGAAGGACAAGGCCGGCGGACCCGGGGCCGCCAACCGGCGGGGCAATTCCGGTTCGGCGGCCATCGCCGGAGAGCGGCTCTTCGTCCAGATCGGCTCGACCAACGGGGCGAGCGTGGTCGCCTTCGACAAGGTCCGGGGCACGGTGCTCTGGAAGTCGCAGGACGACCTGGCCAGCTACGCCTCGCTGGTGACCGGCACCCTGGGAGGTCGCCCCCAGGCGGTCACTGTCACCTGCGAGGGCCTGCTGGGCCTCGATGGTGCCTCCGGCGAGGCGCTTTGGCGCATTCCGTTCAAGACCGGGGCCAATCGCAATGTGCTGACCCCGGTGCTCGACGGCGACAGGGTGCTTTTCGCCAGCCACACCACCGGACTGCGCCGGGTGGACCTGAAGGCCGACGGAGCCGGAATGCGGGCCACGCAGGCCTGGCTCAACCCCGCCCTGAAGATCAACCTCGCCACACCGGTGCTGGTGGGCCGCCAGCTTTACGGCCACGGGCCGGACAAGGATTTCGTCTGCGTCGAGGCGGACACCGGCAAGGTCCGGTGGCGGCAGCCGGGGTTCAACCAGTACGCGTCCACGATCGTCTCGGGCCGACGCCTGCTGGTGCTGAACGACCAGGGCGAGGCGCTCCTGCTGGAGGCCGATCCCGACCGCTACGTCGAACTCGGGCGCTTCCAGGCCTGCGGCAAGACCTACAGCCACCCAGCCTATGCGGGCGGCGTGCTCTTCACCCGGGACAGCCGCGAACTGGTCGCCTGGCCGCTGCTGAACCCGGCCCGTTGACGCCGTGCCCGTCGCCCCCGTTTCCCATGTGAACCGATCGCCGCGGAACGCCCCATGAAACCCATCCTCTTCGAACTCGGCGCGTTCCGGCTGCACTCCTTCGGACTGCTGGTGGCCATGGGCTTCCTCGCCGGCTCCTGGGTCGCCAGCCGGCGCGGGCGGGCCATGGGACTCGATCCGCAGTCCCTCCAGGACATCGTGTTCCCGTGGCTGCTGGTCGGCGGCCTGCTCGGCGCCCGCATCCTGTACGTCATCAGCTATTGGCAGCGCGACTTCGCCGGTCAGCCGCTCGGCGAGGTGCTGGCCATCTGGAAGGGTGGCCTGGTGTTCTATGGCGGGCTTGTCGGGGCCACCCTTGCCGGCATCGTGGGCATCCGGCGCAAGGGCCTGCCGCTCTGGGCGACGGCCGACTGCCTCTCGATCGGGGTGGCGCTCGGACACGTCTTCGGACGGCTGGCCTGCCTGCTCAACGGCTGCTGCTTCGGCCGCGCCTGCACGCTGCCCTGGGCCATCCGGTTCCCCCCCGATCACGTCACCCACGGTGCCCCCGTGCACGCGGCTCAGCTGTACGAGGCCGGACTCAACCTGCTCCTCTGCGGCGGCCTCATCGCTTGGCAATCGCGCCGGCCTCATGGCCGGGGCCAGATCTTCGCGCTGTACCTCATGGCCTACGCGGCCATCCGGTCGGTCAGCGAGTATTTCCGGGGCGATTATGCGGTGCAAAGCGCCCCGGTGGCCGGGGTCTTCACCCCGGGACAATCCACCAGCCTGTGGATCTTTGCCGCCGGTGTGGCTTTGTGGATGGCCCGCCGCCCAACAACCGGATCCCCGACGGGTTTGTCTCCGGCGTCACCCGCGTCGCACGGAACGTGACGAGGGACCGGGCAGGATTCCCCAACCCGCCGCGACCGCACCAAGGCCCCGCGTCAGAGCCGGTTGAGGGCGCTGATCACCGCCTGAATCGAGGCCAGTTCGATGTTCGTGTCCACGCCGGCTCCCCAGCGGGTGGTTCCGTCGGCCGTGCGGATCTGGATGTAGGCGATGGCGCTGGCCCCCTCACCCGACGCGAGGGAATGCTGCCGGAACTGGGTGACCTCGAAGCGCGGCACGCCGGTCTCGATCAGGCCGTGGACGAAGGCGGCGATCGGGCCATTGCCGCGGCCGCGGACGGCCAGTTCTGAACCGTTGCGGGTCATCGAGGCCCGGCATTCGAAGAGGCCGTCCACCCCGTCGGCATGGAAATGGATCAGGGCCCAGGGCGCGGTGCGCTGGACATATTCCATCCAGAACATCGCCTTCAATTCCTCGCCCCGGACCTCACGGCCCAGCGCATCGACCTGGTCGTTGGCGATGGGACCGAACTCACGCTGGAGGTCCTTGGGCAGCTCGATGCCGAACTCGGACTCGAGCAGGTAGGCCACCCCGCCCTTGCCCGACTGGCTGTTGACCCGGATCACCTCGCGGTACTCGCGGCCGATGTCCGCCGGATCAAGCGTCAGGTAAGGCACGTCCCAATGGATCCGGGTGCCGCCAGCCCATTCGGCCAGCCCTTTCTTGATCGCATCCTGGTGGGAGCCGCTGAAGGCCGTGAACACCAGCTCGCCCGCGTAGGGCTGCCGGGGCGGGACCGTCAGGCCCGTGCAGCGTTCATAGACCTCGCGGATCCGACCCAGGTCGGAGAACTCGAGGCCCGGGTGGATGCCCAGCATGTACAGATTCAGGGCCACGGCGACGACGTCGAGATTGCCGGTGCGCTCGCCGTTGCCGAAGAGGGTTCCCTCGACGCGGTCGGCCCCCGCCAGCAACCCCAGCTCGGTGGCCGCCACGCCGGTGCTGCGGTCGTTGTGGGTGTGGAGGCTGATGATCAGGCTGTCGCGGTTGCGGAGGTTGCGGCACATCCACTCGATCTGGTCGGCGTACACGTTGGGCGTCGCGACCTCCACCGTGCACGGGAGGTTGAGGATCATCCGGCGCTCCGGGGTGGGCTGCCAGATGTCCATCACGGCCTCCGAGATTTCCCGGGCGAAGTCCAGCTCCGTGGCGCTGAAGCTTTCGGGCGAGTACTGCAGGCGCACGTCGGTGCCTGCCAGCCGGTGAAGACGTTCCTGGATCCAGCGGGCACCCTGCACCGCGATGGCCTTGATCTCGTCGCGGCCCTTGCCGAAGACCACCCGCCGCTGTGCCGGCGAGGTGGAGTTGTAGAGGTGGATGATCACCCGCTTGGCACCCACCAGCGACTCGATCGTGCGCTCGATGAGGTCTTCCCGGGCCTGCACCAGCACCTGGATCGTCACGTCGTCCGGAATGCGCTTCTCCTCGATGAGTCGCCGGTTGAAGGCGAACTCCGTGTTCGAAGCCGACGGGAAGCCGACCTCGATCTCCTTGAACCCGCAGGCGACGAGCGTCTGGAACAGCTCCAGCTTCTGGGCCACGTTCATCGGCACGGCCAGCGCCTGGTTGCCGTCGCGAAGGTCCACGCTGCACCAGATGGGGGGTGCGGCGAGCGTGCGCGCCGGCCAGCGGCGGTCGGGCAGGTCCACCACCGGGGCGGGGCGGTACTTCGTGGCAGGTTGCTTCAGCATATCCGAAACGCCCGCAGGCTACGCCGGATGGAGGCATCGCGGCAGGAAAAAAGGCGCACCAAACCCCGGGGCCTGGGGTCACCGGGCACGCACCCGGAAGAACCTGGCACCCGAGCCGAGGCTCATGCGGACGGTGGCCGGTCCGTCGTCGGACCGTGCCGGGATCTCCTGCAACGGGGCGAAGGGCTCCCGGAGATCGCCGGTCACCTCGAGGCGATAGGCTTCTCCAGCCACCCCGTTCCAGCGAAGCTCCAAGTCGTCGTTGCCGGGTCGAACGGCCTCGAGCCGGATCGGCGGCGGCTCGGGCAGAATGACGGGAATGCCCGTGAACACCGGCCGGTCAGACACCGTCTCCGGGCCGGATCCGCCGAGGAAACCCGCATCGAAGCGCCGGGTCAGGATGCCGGACCCCATCTCGAGACCAACCCCGGCGGCCACCCGCAGCGTCTGCCCCCGGCGCAGCCCACCGAGGGAGCTCCTAGGGATGGACACCCGCAGCGAATGCGCGCTCGACACCCACGGAACCGCCACGCCGCGCACCGACTCCGGGTTCCAGGCGGCCATTCGCACCCCGGGAACCGAGGTCAACCCGGCATCCATCCGGAACACCCCTTGGCCCAGGGCCGTCCCGGAGCCGGGCCGGCGGAACAGACGATCCGGCCGTTGCGCCGTGACATCGCCCGCCACGACCGCGATCGACGGGCGGAACCCGTCGAAGGACACGCCCTCGGCGAGGTCCAGCGCATCCACCCCCTGCGCCGCCACATCGCCGGCGTTTTCGCGACGGCCGTTGCCCAGACCGGCCAGGGACGCCACCCCGGGCAGCCCCGGAACCTCGAGGAACAGGTACACGTCGGAGCCCTGCGAGATCGCCAACCCGTCGATGCCCAGGTGCAGATCGTCCGCATCCATCGCCACGCGCAACCGGCCGAGGTTGCTGAAGCGACCCGTGATCGAAGGAATGGCCGCAGCCCTCGAGAGCCCATGACTCTCCCAAGGCGGGAATCCCTCGGGGCCGGGAGCCTCGGGTCCCCCGTCCAACGCCCTCGCCGAGGGCTCCGGATCGGGAGCCCGGCGGATCACCGACTGGTCCTCGACCCGCCCCTGCGGGTTGATGCAACGCACGGTCAGCGTGTCCCCCTCGAAGCGGAGTTCGGTGAAGTGGTAGACCAACCGGAACGCCGATTGCAGCGCCGAAACCTCCCGCAGTCCGTAGGGAATCGCGCCGCCGCCGCCGGTAATGATCGAGGTCATCCCGTCGTAGGGGATGAGCCGCTCGTAGTTGTGGTCGTGGCCGGAAAGATACAACTGGACCCCGTGACGTCGGGCGATCGGCAACAGGACCTCGGCGAATTCGGCGCCGTCCGCAATCCGGTTGTAGTTCGAGTCGTCGAACCGGTGCAACGACGAGGTCTCCCAGGGGATGTGGGCCAGGACCACCTTCCAGGGCTTGCGGGTCGCCCCCAGATCGCGGTCGAGCCAGCGGGCCTGCGGGCTGTTGGTTCGCATCTGGTACTGGCCGAGGAAGGGTTGGAAGAGCACCGCGACGTGCACGTCGCCGGCGTCGAAGGAGTAGTAGGCCTGCGGCACGGTTTTTTCGGCGGCGTGCTCCCACTCCGGCGTGTCGTTGGTCGGGGAGCCGAAAATCTCCACAAGAGGGGCGAGCCCGTGATACAAGTCGTGGTTGCCCCACGAGAACGCCGAGGCCCGGGAACGCATCCACGGTCGTTGGACGCTCAAGAACCGGTGATCCGCCAGGGTCGGTGAGAAACCCGGATAGACCAGGTCCCCGACATGAAGGACCAGGTCGGCCGGCGAGCGCATCATCGCGGCGACCACCGAGTGCGGGGCGAAATCCCCCCAGCCCGAGTCGCCGAGCACCTGCACGGTCAAGGGACCCGTGGTCGGCAGGGTCCGGAATTCGAGCGGCGCGGTGGCGCCCCCCTCCCCCTCCGCGCCGAAAACCACCCGGTACCGATAGCGGGTGCCCGGTCGTAGCCCCCCGAGCCGCACGACATGCTGGGTGCCCTCGGGCCCGCGCACCGAGGACTCCGTGACCGATTCCACGCCATAGTCGACACGGATCGACCGCGGCCAGGGCGTGACACAGCGGATCTCGGCACGATTGGAGGAGATGTTCTGCAGGTAGGGTGCCCGCGAGACGTTGGCGAGGATCTCGCCCGTGAACACCGGCCACCGGGAGACGGCCCCGTCGCCGTGGAGTTGCAAGGTGACCCAGTTGGTTCCCGGTCGGATCCAGCCCTCCGCCGGGCCCATCGGGATCAGTTCGGGATTGCCGGCGGACCGTGGCGCCGGCACGGCGGAAAGAGGGACCGGCGCACCGGGGGTCCCGGGCAGTCCCCGGCGGATCCATTCCCGACCGTTGAGGCCAAGCACGAACCCACCCGCGTAATCCACCCGCAGCGACAACCACCGCACGTCGGCCCCCTCGGGCACCACGAAGGCCCGCCGCAGCAGCACCCGTTCCCAGCCGTTGGTGTTGGGGAATCGCGTCGATTCCCCGTGGGACGTCGTGCCGAACCCACCGGGTCCCTCCCACCACCCCGAATCATCAAAGGCCTCGGCCTGCCAGCCGGGCGGCGCCTCCCGCAGGGTCCCGGCGGCCAGATAGCGCCACCGGTCCGCCAGGGACACCAACGCGACGTCGTCGCCGGCCCGGGCAACCGCGGCGCACAGCCAGCAGACCCAGAACCCGCATCCGAAGACCCATCGCAACCTGCAGTCCATGACCTTGATCCAGTTCATCCGTTGCCCGGGGGATTCCAGTTCGGGGCAACCAGGGGAGGATGGACCGACTGGACGCGGACGCCACCCCCTTTCGACCGGCGCCCTCCCTCCTTGCGGAGGGGATACCGGTCCGGCGGCCAGGGGGCGCAGGCTGTCCGGCAAATGAAACTGCCCAAATGGACCGCCGGGACATGCCTGTCGTGGGGAACCTGCCTGGCGGCGCTGCTGCTGAGCGGATGCAAGGAACACCATGCCGGACACGGTCATGAGGAGGGCGCCGAGAAGGGCAAGGTCATCGTGAGCCGGCCGCTCAAGCAGGACACGCTGGTCACCCGGGATTTCGTCTGCCAGATCCGATCGGCCCGCAACATCGAGGTCCGGGCCCTCGAGAAGGGCTACCTGGAGTCGGTGAATGTCGCCGAGGGCCGGGCCGTGAAGGAGGGCGCCCTGATGTTCAAGGTCCAGCCGCTGGTCTACCAGGCCGAGCTCAAGCGCGCCGAGGCCGAGGCCCAGGCCGCCCGGGTCGAATACGACAACACCCGGCGGCTGGCCGACACCAAGGTCGTCTCGGACACCGAGCTGGCCATCGTGCGGGCCAAGCTCGAGAAGGCGCTGGCCGACGTGAACCTCGCCCAGGCCCATCTCGGGTTCACCCAATTGAAGGCCCCGTTCCCCGGCCTGATCGACCGGCTGCATGTGCGGAAGGGCAGCCTCGTCGACGAGGGTGACCTGCTGACCACCCTCTCCGACAACAGCGAGGTGAGGGTCTACTTCAACGTGCCCGAGCGGGACTACCTGGAGTACGACTCCGAGGAGCAGCCCGAGGAGCGCAAGCAGGTCGAGCTGGTCATGGCCAACGGCAAGCTCTTCGACCAGCCCGTCCGCATCAACGCCATCGAGGCCGAGTTCAACAACGAGACGGGCACGATTCCGTTCCGGGCCGATTTCCCGAACCCGAAGGCCCTGCTCCGCCATGGCGAGACCGGCAACATCCGGATGAAGAAGAGGGTGCCCGGGGCGGTGCTCATCCCCCAGAAGGCCACCTTCGAGGTGCTCGACCACCACTACGTGTTCCTCGTGGACAAGGACGACAAGGTCGTCCAGCAGCGTATCCGCATCGCCGAGGAGATCGAGGACGCCTTCATCGTCACCTCCGGCGCCACCGAGAACGACAAGATCGTCCTGGAAGGCATCCGCCAGGTGAAGAGCGACGAGAAGGTGACCTACGAATTCGTGGAGCCGGCCAAGGCCTTCGAGAACCTCAAGCTCCGCGCGGAATAACCGACCAGGGCCACGATCATGTTCTCCAGAATCCTCCGCCGCCCCGCGCTGGCCATCGTCATCTCGCTCCTGATCCTGTTCCTGGGCGGGCTGTCGATCGCGACCATGCCGATATCGCAGTTCCCGGACGTCGCCCCCGTCGTCGTCATGGTGATCCTCGACGACTTCGGTCTGGAGGCGGGCCTGCAATGGCTGGCCGAGTCGTTCTCGCAGCGGACCCGACTCGGGGTGGACTTGCAGGCCTCGGGCATCGGCCGGTATTCCGACGGGACCGAGACCCACCTCTTCCGCATCGCCCAGGAGGCCTTCACGAACATCCTCCGACACGCGGCGGCCCGGGCGGTGAAGGTCCGGCTCCACTCCGACGGGCAGCGGATCGTCCTGCACATCGAGGACGACGGCCGTGGACTCGGGCCGGCGGCGGAGGGTCCGACGAGGCCTCCCAGCCTTGGGATGACCGGCATAAGGGCCCGGGCGCGGCAGTGCGGGGGCGACATCGAGATCTCGCCGGTCTCCCCCCACGGCCTGCGGCTGGTGGTCACCGTACCCGCCCGCGCTCCCGAGGCCGGACCTGCCTGAGCCGACACGGCGCCGGTCACCGGCGCTCGTACCGGTGCCATCCCGGCGTCTCGACGACCTCCACCCGCCCCCGGGGCGCGTGGAACACCAGCGCCTCGACCCGATGGCGGCGGACCCGCTCAAGACCGGCCTGCGGCCCGAGCACGCTCACGACCTTGGACAGGGCATCGGTGGTCATGGCCTCCCGGCCGATCAGGCTCACCTGGCTGGGGTGGGTCAGGGCCCAACCGGTCCGCGGATCGACCAGGTGTGAATAGCGCACGCCACCGAGTTCCACGCGCTGGAAGCGGTCGCCCGAGGTCACCAGCGCCCGGTCCTTGAGCCACACGACCCGCCCGGGCGGCGCGTTGGTCACGTCCAGTTCGCCCACCTCGACCTTCCATCCGGGCTGACCCGGCGGCGATCCGGAGGCGAAGAGGTCGCCTCCGCCGGACACCAGCGAATGGCGTATGCCGCGGGATCGGAGCACCCGGGTCGCCTCGTCCAGCGCGTACCCCTTGGCGATGCCCCCCAAGTCCAGACGCATGCCCGGCACCCGGAGCGTCGCGGTCCTGCGGCCCGATGCGTCCCGCCCCAGCACCACGTGGCGCCACCCGGTGGCGGCGCGGGCGGCCTCGACGCGGGCGGCCTCCGGCAGGAGCCGCTGGCGACGGGCACGCTTCCACACGTCCACCAACGGTCCCACCGTGACGTCGAAGGCCCCGTCGCCCAGGCGCGAAACCTCCGCGGCGCGTTCCAGCACCTGGGCGAGATCCGGACCCAGCGGCACCACCGCCCCGGATCCGGCAGATCGCGAAAGCCGGCTGAGTTCCGACTCCGGCTCATAGTCGCTGAGGATGAGGTTCAATTCGGCGATTCGGGCAAAGGCCGCTGCCGCGGCGGCCTCTCCGAGGGCCGCATCCGGTGCGTACAGGACGATGCGGAACGGCATGCCCATGTGGGTCTGCCGGAATTCGCACCGGACCGGTTCCAGGGGACGCCCCGGGGCGGGCCCGGTCCGGCACCCGGGCCCGAGGAGGGCCAGGACACCGGCGAGCACCAGGGCGGCGACCGCCCCCGGATGGCGGGCGTGGACGAGGGGATTCCTGGACATGGCCTGTGGGGCAGGAGGCGTTCGGCGACGGTCTTCCGGGACGCTGGGGCTCAGCGCTCCGGGCTCCCGGGCAACCCGGCGGCCGGGGAGGATGCGGCCCCGGCCGGGGCGGCCTTGGGCTTGACCTTCTCGGTGTACGTGATGACCCCGGCCCCCAGCACGATGAGGCAGACGCCGAGCCAGCGCAGCGGACTCACCATCTCGTGCAGGACGAACCTCGCCGCGAGGGTCGTGAGCACAAAGCCCAACGAGGTCAACGGCCACACGAAGCTGACATCGCCCCGGGACATCAGATGGAGCAGACATCCGAAGAACGCCGCCTCGAAGGCGATTCCCGCCAGCAGCGGACCGTTGGTGATCCCGGCGCGCAACAACCGAAGGACTTCCGGGACGCTGACCCGACCCATCTCGCCCACCTCCTTGAGGCCGCGGCTCAGGAACACCACGCCGATGGCCTCCAGGCAGAGGCCGACGAGCAACACCGTGATTAGGCGGATCATAGGCAATCGGAATACCGGCAGCTCCGGATGCCGCGGGCCTCGAGGACCTCGCGCACCCGCGGACTGAGCAGCGCCTCCAGCTCATGCCGGTGCGCGCCCTCGTCGGCATGACAATACAGCTCCCAGGTGCCCGGCTGAAGCTCCGGGAGCAGACGGAGCAGATAGTCCTCGGTCACCCGGCTGTTCTGCAGCAATCCGTAGGTGGCACCGGCATGGCGAAGTCCGCGCTGCGCCAGGAGCGGGCGGCTCCGCCGGGACAGCGCCCCGAACACGGCCGCATGGGAGACCCGATACAGATACTCCCCGAAGGCCAGGCGAAGGTTTTGGATCAGCGGGTCGCGGGTCAGGCGGACCGAGCGGACCCCCAGCCTGCCGGCCTCGTCGAGCAGCACCCGGAACACCCCGGGATGCAGGTGGAAATTCAGGTGCCCATTGACATGGTCCAAAGGCAGCGCGGTGGCCTGGAACGCCTCGAACTGCGCCAGCACCTCATCCCGCACCTGGGCCCGCAACCCCGGCAGGAAGAAATAGCGCAATCCCGCCAGCACCGGGTTGTCGGTGAACCGGCCGGCGGCATCCACCAACCCGGGGATGCGATGGCCCGGGAGCACCGCACGACCACAGACCAGCACCAGGTGGAGGCCCACGCCCAGCAACGGGTTCGCCCGGGCGATCCGGACCGCCTCGTCGGCGGCGTCTCCCGCCACCATCAGGCTGGCCGAGGTCAGGATGCCCTCCCGATGAGCCCGCTCGATCGCCCGATTGGCGCTCTCCGAGATGCCGAAATCATCGGCGTTGACGATCAGACGGATGGCCTTCGCGGGGTCGTTGCCGCCCACCGTCCCGGCCCCGGGGCCCAAGCTAGTCGCCGCCATAACTCGTGACCCTCAGCCCCAGCCGGGACCTCAGGATCGCCCCGAGGATGATCCCGATCTTGCGGGCACGGCTCAGGCGCTGGGGCGTCTCGTCGAGCACATGGAAGCGCGACCGCTCGAGCCGCTCCAAGAGCCGCCAGTAGACGTTGCCCATCAGGTCGGCCGACACCATCGAGGCCCGCTCGGACACGGGCAGGATCTCCCGGGCCCTGCGGTAGAACCCCCGGGCCCGCCCGTCGACCTCGAGGGCCAGCTGGTGGAAGCGCTCCGACCACTCGCGCCGGAGGATCTCCTCGGGCCGCACCCGGAACCGCTCGAGATCGGACAGCGGCAGGTAGATGCGCCCGCGGAACGAATCGTTGCCGACATCCCGAAGGATGTTGGTCAACTGGAGGGCCTTGCCCAAGGCGTCGGCGTAGGCCCGGCAGGCCGGGTCGGTGTAGCCGAAGATCTCGATGCTCAGGAGCCCCACGACGCTGGCCACCCGGTAGCAGTAGAGCTCCAGCTCGGACGGGGTGTTGTACCGGGTCTGCACCAGGTCGGTCTCCACGCCGAGGATCAGCTCGTCGAACAGGCGGAAGGGCAGCCGGTAGGTGTGGATGTGGGGCGCCAACTCCCGATTGACCTCCATCGACGGTTCCCGGCCCTCGCAGGCCGCCGCGATGTCCGTCCGCCAGGCCGCCAGCGTCCGTCGGCGCTCATCGACCGGGATGGAGTCCTCGTCGGCCGCGTCGTCAACCTGCCGGCAGAAGGCATACAGGGCGGACATCGCCACCCGCTTCTCCGGCGGCAGGAGAATGAATGCCAGCGCCAGGTTGGAGGCGCTCTTGCGGGTGATCTGCTCCGAGACGCCCGAATTCACAGCTCCGGCGGATTTTGGTCGCCGGCGCCCTTGGGCGGGAGCCCCCCGGTATCGGCCAGCGTCGGGTTGCGGGGACGCTCCTTGCTGCGGCGACGGCGGCGGCGTCGGCCGGAACCCTGGGCGTCGCTGATCACGCCGCGGGCCTTCTGCTTGTCCGACTTGCGGAAGAACACCGCCCAGATCAGCCCGAGCGCCAGCACCAACAGGCCGGCGAAGAGGGCCACGGCACCGCCGCTGAAGGCCTTCTGGGTCTCCGGATCCAGGCCCGTCGGCAGCTGGGGCGCCGTCGACTCGGCGAGGATCAGAATCGCGTTGGGAAACAGGGGACTCATCGGACGGCAGAGCCTGTTCCGGGGTCGACGTCCTCGTCAACGCCGCCGTCCTCGCCCAGGCCGAGGCGTCCCATCCGGTAGCGGAGCGAATGCCGGGACAGGTCCAGCGCCGCGGCGGCCTTGGCGTGATTGCCCCGGCTGGCCTCCAGCGCCTCGAGGATCAGCTCGCGCTCGAAGCGGATCAGCGCCTCAGGCAGGGATCCCCCATGGGACACCCCGGCCCGGGCGACGGGTCCATCCCGCAGGCGCGACTCCACCTCGAAATCCGGCAGGCTGGACGGCTGGACGGACTCCGACACCTCGAGGATCACGGCCCGCTCGATGACGTTGCGCAGCTCGCGCACGTTGCCGGGCCAGGTGTGGGCCTGCAGCGCCTGCATGGCCAGCGGCGAGATGTCCTTCACCGGCCGCCCCAGCTTGGCCGCGAACCCCCGGAGGAAGTTCCGCGCGAGGATGGGGATGTCGCCGGAGCGCTCGCGCAACGGCGGCGGGCGGAACTGCATCACGTTGAGCCGGTGGAAGAGGTCCTCCCGGAAGTCCCCGGCCTTGATGGCCTCGACGATGTTCCGGTTGGTGGCCGCGATGAGGCGCACCTGCACCTTGAGTTCCTGCGTGCCGCCGACGCGCGTGAACGACCCATCCTCGAGGAAACGCAACAGCTTGGCCTGCAGGGGCCGGCTCATGTCGCCGATCTCGTCCAGGAAGATCGTGCCGCCGTCGGCCTCCTCGACGAGCCCCCGCTTGGCCCGATGCGCCCCGGTGAAGGCGCCACGCTCGTAGCCGAAGAGCTCCGACTCGAGCAGCGTCTCCGGGATGGCCGCGCAGTTCAGCCGCACATAGGGGGCCGAGGCCCGGTGGCTGTGGAAATGGATGGCCCCGGCGATCAGTTCCTTGCCTGTCCCGCTCTCGCCGAGGATCAGCACCGTCGCGTCGGTCGGGGCGACGGTCTGGATGAGCTGGCGCAGCTCGCGGATCTTGGGCGATTCGCCCACGAGGTTCTCGATGCGGATCCCGGTGCCGGCCCGGGCCTTGAGGGCGGCGTTCTCGGCCAGCAGGCGGTGGCGCTCGGCGCAGCGGCCCACGGCGTGGAGCAGCTCGTCGGGCTCGAAGGGCTTGGCCAGGTAGTCGGTCGCCCCCGCCTTGATGGCCTCCACGGCCAGCTTCGGCGTGGCGTAGGCCGTGATCATGATCACCGGGAGGTCCGGCCGTTTGGCGGCCACGGCCCTGAGGAACTCGTAGCCGCTCATGCCCCCGAGGCGGGCGTCGGTGATCACCATGAAGGGCGGCTCCTCCTGGATCATCTTCAGCCCGGCCTCGGCCGAGTCGGCCAGGCGCACCTCGTACGACTCGCCCTCGAGCACCGTGCGGAGCGACAATCGCATGTTCTTCTCGTCGTCGACGACCAACAGGGAGGGGAGTTTCATCGAAGTCGCATGAGGGTCCGTGCGGGCAGCGTGACGGTGAAGGTGGCCCCCTGGCCAGCCTCGGATTCCACCCGGACCCTCCCGCCGTACATCTCGGCCGTGTGCTTGACGATGGTGAGCCCCAGGCCGGTCCCGCGGTCCTTGGTGGTGAAATACGACTCCCAGATCCGGCCGGCCACCTCGGGAGGTATGCCGGGACCGGAGTCGCGGACGCTCACCTGCACGGCGTAGTCGGGCGCGGGGCGCGCGGTGATCCACACCCGGCCCCGCTGGCCCACCGCCTCGCGGGCGTTGACCAGGAGGTTGGTGAAGATCTCGAGGAAATGACCGCGCTGGCCGAGCAGGACCGGCAGGGCCGGCGGGATGTCGCGGTGGACCTCGATGGCGAATCCCGCGCCGGGCGGCAGGGCGACGGCCAGGGCCTGTTCGATCACCTCCGGCAGTTCGACCCGCTCGACGCGGCCCTCGGTCAGGCGCGCATAGCCCATCAGGTCGGTGATGATCCGGTCGGAGCGCGCCACCTCCTCGCGGATGATGGAGATCTGCTGGGTGATGGTCTTGCCCTCGCGGACCGTCTTCTGGAGGGTGTAGGCGGCGTTGTTGATGATGCCCAGCGGGTTCTTGAGCTGATGGGCGATCTCGGCCGCCAGGCGGCCGGCGGCCTCCAGCTGCTCTTGCTTGAGGGCGAACTCCTGGGCCTCGGCCTCCCGCTGCCGCTGCCGGTCGATGAGGATGCGCAGCCCGAGGCAGAGCCCGGTCATCAGCAGGAGCAGCAGCACCCGCAGGATGAGCGACTCGAAGGGCTCGGACGACGGATCGATGGCTCCGGCCGCCGACTCGAGCTTCGGCGTGTAGCTGTCGAGCACCTGCGACTCGACCTGGTTGAGCCTCAGCTCCAGCACCCCCGACAGCACATAGAGGGCGCAGACGAAGAGGTTCGAGAGCACCTGGACCTCCGGGCTGGGGATGATGGCCGCGTTGCGCAGCACCAACCCGAGGAACACCCAGTACAGGACGCTGTCGAAGCCGCCGCAGAACAGCGTGACGGCCGCGAGGAAGGCCGTGTCCAGCAGGCAGATGCCGGAGACCACCTTCTCGAGCATCGGGGTGGTGATCTCATCCATGCCCCACAGCACGATCCCGGCACCGATGTTCACCGCCGTCATCATCAGCGTGAAGTCGCGCAGGTATCCCAGCACGTCTTCGCGCGGTACCGAGAGGGTGCTGAAGGCGCCCGGGTTGAAAAGGTACCAGTAGATCACCGGGGCCAGGACCAGCTTCACCCAGGTGGCGATGTTGCGCTCGACGAAGCGGACCCGCTGGCGGAAGAGCACCGGGTCGGGCGGCGGGGCCCGGAACACCTCCAGCACCGCCCCCCAGCGCTGGCGGAGCGATTCCAGGGTCGGCGACTCGGTCATGGGGATCGCGAAGGGGTTCGGGGGACGGGCTCAGTCGGTCCCGGCGAGCACCGCCTGGAGGATCTCCTCGACCGGAGCCAATCGGCCGATGCCCTCGTACCCGCAGGACAGCAGGCCCTCGGAAGGCCCGACCCAATGGACCCCGCGCGACCGCAGCAGGGCGACGTTGGCCTGGGTGGCCGGATGGCGCCACATCCGGCCGTTCATGGCCGGGGCAACCAGCACGCGCGCCTCGGGCCGCACGGCCAGGGCGATGCACCCCAGCGCGTCGTCGGCCAGTCCGTGCGCCAGCCTGGCCAGGCATTGGGCGGTCGCCGGGGCGATAAGCAGCAGGTCGGCCTCGTCGGCGAGGCGGACATGGGTGGGTTTCCAACCCTCCTCCTCGTCGTAAAGGTCGGTGACCACCGGCTGCCGTGTCAGCGTCTTGAAGGGCAGCGCCGTGACAAAGCGCTGCGCGTCGGCGGTGAGCACGGCATTCACGCGGTGGCCCGCCTGGGTGAGTTGGCTGGCCAGGTCGATGGCCTTGTGCGCGGCGATCGATCCGGTGACTCCAAGGACGATGTTCATGGTTCAGGCAAGTGGACCGGAAGCGCTGCCGGGGGTCTCCCATCGGAATTCCTGCCGTGCCGATCGGCACCGCTCGGCCTCGTAGATCGACCGGAGGCGGTCCAGATCCTCCTCGCGGCTGCGGCTGACCAGCAGATGGTCGAACTCGGCCCAGCGGGACACCTCGGCCTCGGCCGTGTCCAGGCGACGGGCGATGGCCTCGGGCGCGTCGGCATCCCGGCCCCGCAGTCGGGCTTCCAGTTCGGCGCGGGAGCCCGGGGTGATGAACACCGTCACCAGGCGGCCGGCGAGCGACGGATCGGCGGCGACCACCCGGCGGATCGTCTCGGCTCCCTGCACATCGACGCTCAGCAGCGCGTCCCGGCCCGTCGCCCAGTGGGCCCGCACGGACGCCTTCAGGATGCCCTTCCAGTCGCCATACACGTTGGCGTGCTCGAGGAACTGCCCCGCCGCGATGCGCTGCGCGAAGTCGGCCCGGCTGAAGAAATGGTAATCCACCCCGTCGACCTCGCCCGGCCTCGGGGCCCGGCTGGTGCAGGTGATGATGCGGCCGATGCCAGGGCAGACATTCAGCAGACCCTGGCTGACGGTGGTCTTGCCGGCTCCGGACGGGGCGGAGATCAGCAATAGGAACGGGGCGCTCTGGTGCATGGATTCGGGCGGGAGGCTCAGGCTACTCGACATTCTGGACCTGTTCGCGGAAGCGTTCCAGTTCCGTCTTCATCAGCACCACCTCGGCGGCGATGCGGGCGTCGTTGGCCTTGGAACCGATCGTGTTGATCTCGCGGTGGAACTCCTGCGACAGGAAATCCAGCTTGCGACCCACCGCCTCCCGGCTGCGGCGGCAGTCTTCGTACTGCTGGAAGTGGCTGTCGAGCCGGGCGATCTCCTCGGAGATGTCCGAGCGGTCGGCGAAGACCACCAGTTCCTTGAGCAGGCGCTCGTCGTCGAGGGAAACCCCCTCGAGGCCGGCGGCCTGGAGGCGCTGATGCAGGGCCTGCCGATGGCGCAACGGCACCTCGGGGGCGAGGGCCCGGACCCGGTCCAGCGCCGCCCGGATCCCTCCGATGCGCACCTCCAGGTCCCGCTCCAGGGCCTCGCCTTCGCGGCGGCGCATGCCCTCCAGAGCCGACAGGGCCGAAGCCAGTGCGGCCGAGGTGGCCGGCCAGGCCGCCTCGGGATCCACGACCGTCGACCGGTCCTGGGTCGGGAAGACCCCGGGGCATCGGGCCAGCACCTCGAGGCTCACCTGCGCGGCCGCGCCCGAGAGCCCCAGCCCGGCGGCCACCTCGGACCACTCCCGGGCGTACGCGGCGACCACGTCGCGCTGCAGGCGTGGTCCGGCCGGTGCGCCCTCGGGCAGGTCGAGGCTCACGCGAACCTCGCAGCGCCCGCGGGCCACGACCCGCGCCACCGCGTCCCGGATCCGCGCCTCCAAGGGCTCCCACTCGGGCGGCAGCATCACCACCACCTCGGCCTGCTTGCGGTTCACCGACTTCAGCTCCACCCCCACGCGCGCGCCGTCGGCCGACGATTCGCCACGGCCGTACCCCGTCATCGAGTTCATGCCCAAGTGTCGGGGAGAGTCCGTCGGCCTTGCCAATCCAATTCCCCGGGACGCCTGGGGGCGTTCCGGCATCGAGCCACCGGGAGCCCCGGGGCCGCGGTCCGCCCCCACCGGGGCCAGAGGTGACCCGACCACCATCGGGCCGAGGCCGCTCCGAGTTTGGGCTTGAGTCGCGGCGGCTTTGGCGCGACCCAGAGCCATGACTCCGACCACAGCGAGGCCCTCCGGCTTCCCCCTGCCCCGCACCCTGTCGTTCCTGTCCCTGCTGCTGCTGGGCCTGGCCGCCGGCGGGTGCACCCATGGGCATCGCGCCGGAAACCCCGGCTCCCAGGGCGACGGCCACTTCGTCGTCGGGCCCGAATACCGCATCGATCCCGACCTCACCGATCGGGGCAATCCCAAGGGCCGGCAGTTCGAATTCAAGATGCGCCTGGCCGACAGCCGCCTTTTCCGGGGCGATGACAACACCCTTGAGCCGGCCAAGAAGGCCGTGCGCACCGAGCGGAAGATCTTCGTGTACATCCCGGCCGCCCACCGCGACGGCACCCCGGCGCCGGTCCTCGTCACCCACGATGGCCCCAGTCAGCTCAAGCTCGTCCGCAACGCGCTCGACAACCTCACGATCTCCACGGATCCCGCGCGCAGCCTGCCGCCCTTCATCGTCGTCTCCATCGAGAACGGCGGCAACGACGGCAAGAACAGCGAGCGCGGACTCGAATACGACACGATGTCCGATCGCTTCGCGCGCTTCATCAACGACGAGGTCTTCCCCGCCGTGCTGGCCGATCCGGCCATCCGGGCCGCCTATCCCAGGCTGTCCATCACCAGCAACCCCTGGGGCCGAGCCACGATGGGATGCAGCTCGGGCGGTGCCGCCGCGATGACCATGGCCTGGTTCCGACCCGACCTGTTCCGGCGCGTGATCGCCTACTCCGGCACCTTCGTGGATCAGCAGGACGACGACGCCCCCGAAGAGGCCAAGTACCCGCTGGGCGCCTGGGAGTACCACTCGAGCCTGAAGCTCATCGCCAACAGTCCGAAGAAGCCCTTGCGCCTGTTCACCCATGTGTCGGAGAACGACCTTCGGGCCAAGGACGCCGAGCAAACCTACCACAACTGGGTGATGGCCGGTGAACGCACGGCGGCGGCCCTCCGCGACAAGGGCTACCACTACCGGTACGTCTTCAGCCGGGCCACCGGGCACTGCGACTCGAAGGTCTTCGAGCACACGCTGGCCGACACCCTGGTCTGGACCTGGCGCGGTTACCGTCCGGATTGAAACGGGGCCGGAGCGCTTTCAAGTCCGGGGTTCCCAGGACCGACAGGCCACCCACGGGCGGCCTGTCCGCGTTTCGATCCGCCCTCCAAGAGGGGCATCTTCGGTTTCATCACGACTGATACCACCGCAGCGTGTCGCGGAGGCCTTCCTCCCATCCGACCTTCGGATCGAAGCCGAAGGCCGTGCGGGCGGCGGAGATGTCGGCGAGCGAATGACGGACGTCGCCGACCCGAGGTTCGCGGTGTTCAGGCACGATGGACTGACCGAGGATCGTGTTCAGGCTCGTCATCAACTGCACCAAGCTGACGCCCTCGCCCCGGGCAATGTTGAACACCCGGCCGGCCACCGCCGACTCCGGCGCCTCGGCCACCGCGATGTTGGCGGCCACCACATTCGACACGTGCACGAAGTCGCGGGTCTGGAGCCCATCGCCGAACATCACCGGCGTCTCGCCCCGGAGCGCCTGGGTGCAGAACCGCGCGATCACGCCCGAATAGGGGGAATCGAAGGACTGCCGGGGGCCGAACACGTTGAAATAGCGCAGGGACACCGTGGGCAACCCGTGGAACTGGTGGAACATCCGGCCATAGGTCTCGGCCGCGTACTTCTGCAACGCGTACGGCGACAGCGGTTCCGGCGGGAGGGCCTCATGCTTGGCCGGGGTCTCGTTGTTGCCGTAGATCGCCGACGACGAGGCGAACACCCACCGCCGCACCCCCGCCGCCCGGGCCGCCTCCAGCAACTGCACGGCCGCCGTCAGGTTGGTGTGGTTGGAGGAGACCGGCTCGGAAATGGACCGGGGCACGCTCGGCATCGCCGCCTCGTGGAAGACCCAGTCGCAGCCTTCCACGGCCCGCCGGACCAGCGCCTGGTCGCCCACATCACCCGGGATCACCTGCACCGGATCGCCGGGGCGGATCCACGCGAGGTTGTCGCGCGACCCGAGCGAAAAATCATCGAGCACGACCACCGAGTGTCCCCGGCGCACCAGCGCCTCCGACACATGCGATCCGATGAACCCGGCGCCGCCGGTGACCAAGGCCTTCATGAGGCCGCATGGCATGGCCCGGGGCGCAGGTCGGGGTCAAGCAGCAACCTCCGCCCGGGGTTTCGCCGCAAGGCGACCTCAGACGGGCGACACCGGGACCGCCGGCGGACCCACCAGTTCCCGGTGCAGGTGGTGCACCAGCGTGGCGTTGTCGCACTGGAGGTACTGCATCGAGCCTCCCATCCGGGAGAAGCTCTTGCAGAACCGGAGGTAATAGGCGGGATTGCTCTTGGGAGGCTCGCCCCGGGTCCAGTCCCAGCCGCCCCCATCCTGCAGGTCCACCACGTAGATGCGGTGCCCGGACACGGGCCCCCGGCCCTGCTGGAAGCGCAGGTTGTGGGCGCAACTCAGGCTCTTCTCGAAGACCTGCGGGGCCATGATCGCCGAACCGATCGACAAGACCACGCCGCCATCCAACGCCTCCACCGCCCCCGCGAACGACCGGAAATCTTGGGCCGCCGCGCGGCCGATCACCGCCCCGTTGAACATCGGGTGGCAGGAGATGATGTCGTATCCGATGCCCGGATGGACCGTCACCGGCACCCCGAGGCGCCAGGCCTGGGCCAGCAGACTGGCGTGTTTCCAGGCATGGGTCACCTTTTGCCGGCCCGATCCCAGGCCGTGTCGGGTCATGGCCGACAACAGCTCGCAGCAGGCCCCCGCCATCGGGTCGGCCGGGAACTGGGCGACCAACTGGCCCAACATCCCGGGCTCGGGCAGGTCACACCCGTCCTCATGGATGAACCTGCCCAGCGACTGGCCGTAGCCCAGCCCCTGCAACGCCCCGGCCATCAGGGCCAGGTGGATGTTGCGGCCCGTCTCGTCCCAGGTGCCGAAGGTGCCCGCCGCGACGTTCTCCTCGACGCCCTCGGTCGAGCGCCCCAGCCACGCATACTCCCAGTCATGGATCGTGCCCGCGCCATGGGTGGCCAGGTGCTGGAAGAACCCGGCCTCCATCAGGCCCGTGAGCAGGGGCACCGCCCCGTTGCGGATCAGGTGGGCGCCGTACATCAGGATCACCGGCGCCCCCGCCTTGCGGGCGTCCCGCATCGCCTCGGCGATCTCGGCCACGCGGTCGGCCTGGGCCGGCGGGAGTGGAGCCGGCGGACGATCCGGTGCGATGAGGATGTCCTCCACCCGCGTCAGGCTCCGGCGCTCGGCTAGGGGCCGCACCTTGAGGCGCATCAAGTCGATCTCGGGCATGTCGGACGGGATTGGAAGCCCCGGTCGCCCGGCAAGGGAAGCCCGCAGTTGACCCTGGGGCGGCGCCCGGTATCGACCGTCGCACGCCGGCGCCCGGCGGCCCCGCGCGGAGGCGTCCCGGTTGCGGTGGCGAAGGCGCGCGATTCGGTTTTAGTCGTTGACGATGGTCCGGGGATGTCGGTAAATTTTTTTTCCTTCGAGCGTTCCAGAGTAGCTCAATGGTAGAGCAATCGGCTGTTAACCGATGGGTTGAAGGTTCGAGCCCTTCCTCTGGAGCCAGTCCCTCACGGAGCCAATCCTCTACAAAACCAATCCCTCACGGAACCGGTCCCTCCCAGGCCGGCATTTCGCAGCAGGGGTTCTATCCAACCTGCGATCCGTCCCGCATTCAGCCCTTCGAAGGGGCCATTGCGAAATCGATGCCTGGCCGGACCCACCGGGCTCCCAAAGCCCCACCGTCTCAACCCACCCCGCTTGGTGAACCCACCCCGCTTGGACCCACCCCAGCCTCCTGTCACGATCCCCATCCGACCGAGCGATCGCTCCCCGTTGCCGGAAGGTCGGGAGCAGATCATCCACCGCCTCCCCAGCCCCCCGACGAAACCGATGCGACCGATGATGGCACGCGATGCGATCCGACGACCATGGGTCGCGCTGGCGCTGGGCCGTCTCCTGCTCGAGGGGCTCACGAGGACGGTCCTCGGTGACACCGGGGCCGACACCTCGCCCGGCACCGGGCGTCTGGCGGGCCTCCTGCAGCGCGAACTGGCGGCTCCCGGGCGCTGGGGCGCGATGGTGACGCGACTCGACGGCACCCTCCTCTTCGCGACCAACGCCCACGAGGCGTTCATCCCGGCCTCCACCACGAAGCTCTTCATCGGCGCCCTGGCCCTGGACCACCTGGGAGCCGGGGCCCGCATCCAGACCCCGGTCCGGGTGAGCCGGCCGCCCGACGCCGACGGGACGCTGCGCTCGGACCTTTGGATGCTCGGGCAGGGAGATCCGACCCTCGGCACGGCACCGCGCACCGCCTCGCAGGGCGCCGTGGGCTCCCGGGATGACGCGTTGGTGCCCTGGGTGGAGCGGTGGCGGTCGATGGGACTCCGACGCATCGAAGGCGATCTGGTGCTGTGCGATGCAGCGGTGCAGGTGCCGGAGTACGGGCCCGGTTGGGAGGAGGAAGACCGGGCCGAGGCCTATGCGGCACCGGTCTCCGCCTTCGTGGTCAACGACAACTCCTTCCGGGTGGCCACCCCGCCGGTGTCCCCGGGCACCGCTTCGGTGCCCTTCCGGATCGACCCCCCGCTGCCGGCGCTCGAGGTGGTCTGGGCGGTGTCCCCGGGGACCAACGCCACGCACCGGATCCAATCCATCCGGCCCGGCCCGGATCGGCCGGTCGAGATCCGGGGCCGATTCGCAACCGGGACCAACGGGTGGTCGGCGGACCTGGCCGTGGCCCGCCCGGCACAGGTCTTCGGCGAACTCCTCCGGCGAACCCTCGAGCGCCGGGGTGTGCCGGTCACGGGAACGGTCCGGGTGAGCCGGAGCGCCGAGGACTGCCCCCCGGTGGCCTGGGACCGGTGGATCTCCCCGTCGCTGGACCAGCGGTTGGGCCTCTGCCTGAAACCGTCGCAGAACCTCCACGCCCAACTGCTGTTGGCCGAGGTCGGTCGTGGCGCCAGGTCCGCGGCGGGATCCCCCTCATCCCCCGCATCCCCAGGGGGTGCCGATGGCCCGACCGGCCCACCGAACCTGCCCCCGGCGCGTCACGACCTGATGGGATTGGCCCGGCTTCCGGCCCTGCTGGCACGGGCCGGCATCACCCCGGCGGAGGTGCATCTCGAGGAGGGGTCCGGGCTCTCCCGATCCAACCGGGTCTCGCCGGCCGCGACGGTGGCACTGCTGTGCTTCATGGCCGGGCACCCGCACCGGGAGGTCTGGAAGGAGAGCCTGCCGCGGGCCGGCGTGGACGGGACGCTCCGGAACCGGTTCCGCTCGGGCCGGGCACGGGGCGTCGTCCGGGCCAAGACCGGAAGCCTCCGGGGCGTGCAGGCGCTGGGAGGATACGTGAGGACGGCCGGAGGCGAGGAATGGGCCTTCGCCATCTACGCCAGCGAGGCCGGGAACGCCGCCGAGGCACGCGCGAGGATGGACCGCTGGGTGGAAATCCTCGCAGGGGGGGCCCCGGAGGGCGCCGGGGGATCTTCCGAGCCCGGCGCAACCCGCCCTCCCGGACGCCCCCCGGGGTGACCTCGACCGGAGGTCACGGATCGAAGCGGAACCTGCAGAGGCCGCCGTCGACCGAGATGAATTCCAGACGGGAGGCTCCCCGTAGCCGGTAGAACCGGGAGGTCGGACCCGGGACGGGCGCCTCCACCCGGCGGGCCGCGTCGTCGACGGCGTAGGCGCTCTCCTCGGTGAACGCCGCGCGCAGATCGGGGGCGGACTCGAGGATTCGCCGACCGGAAGGCGAGGCGGCGGAGGTCTGCAGTCCCAGCCAGGCGGCGTGGGCCGAGATGCGGGTCATGTAGCCGAGGGTGCCCGTCGGCGACGGTCCCGGCGGCAGCAGTTCCTGGCTGCCGGGAAAACCGGCCCAGAGCCCGCGGGTGTCATACAGCGCCCCGGAGCGCACCGGCAAGGCGGTGTCCGGGGCATAGGGCCCCTCGACCGAGAATCCGATTCCGGCCAGTCGCCACACCCCGTCGCGGTCCAGCACGAAGGCCCCGGAACCGGAGTCCCCGCCCGCATACATGGCTTCATCGGCACCGGCCGACACCGAGAAGTCCATCACCAGCAACTCGCCAACCGGGGATCGGTCGGCGGGCACCCACCCGGCCACCGTGTTGGTTCCCCACCGCTGGACCCCGTCATACTCCCCGACCCACCAGCCCCGACCCGGTTCAGGATCGCCACGCCGGCCACCGCGACCGAAGACCAGGAGGGGTCTTCCTCCCTCCCGGGCGGCGGCCTGCAGGGGGGCGAAGTCGGCGAAACGCCCCGCCACGGTGACGACGTCGAGATCGGTGCCGGCCCGTTGGGTCACCTCCTGGGCGAGGTATCGCAGGCCCCGGAACTCGAAGACATCGCCCGGACGGCCTCCGAGGTGGTGCGCGGTGACGAAGTGCCTCGGGCCGACCACCGTTCCGAGCGCGAAGAGCCACCGCCCCTGCCACTGCCAGCCGCCGGACGCCAACAGGCCGGTCGGAGGATGGGTGTTGGCGGCGGGGTCTCCGGAACCGGAGAGGATGAGCCCGCGAACCGGCGGTCCGGACAGCGGCAGCAGCCACCACGCCAGCAACCAGGCACTGGCGATGGCGTTCATCCGGGGGCGACTTGGCCGGAATTTCACGGGTCGACCGGTTGCCGGGGACGGTCGTCGCGCCGGCGTTGCTCGAGGAAGAAACTCTTGAGCAGGTGCCGGCATTCGTCCTCACGGATCCCGGGCGTGATGGCGCTGCGGTGGTTGAGGGTGGGGAACTGGAGGAGGTTCATGGCTCCACCGGCCGCACCGGCCTTGGCGTCGGGGGCGCCGAAGACCACGCGGGCGAGGCGGCAATGCACGATGGCCCCGGCGCACATCGGGCAGGGCTCTTTGGTGACATAGAGCGTGCAGTCGGTCAGCCGCCAGTCGCCGACGGCCTCCTGCGCCATGGTGAGCGCGAGCATCTCCGCATGCGCGGTGGCGTCCTTCAGGAGTTCGACCTGGTTCCAGGCGCGCGCGATGATCCGCGGGCCGCGCACGATGACCGCGCCCACCGGCACCTCCCCGGCCTCGTAGGCCCGGGCGGCCAGGCGGAGTGCGTCGCCCATGAAGACACGGTCGATCCCGGGGTCGATGAACTCTGGGGTCTGCAGGGGATCCATGGGTTTGGGGGGGGCGCGGATCGCCGTCGGTCAGGCCCGCCGACGCGGACTGCTCTGCTCGAGGGTCCAGCTCGATCGGCCGTCCGGATGAACGTGGACATGGGCTGCGAAGAACCCGTCGCGATGGCTCCAGAAGAGGGGCCAGATCTGTTCGCGGTCGGTGTCGGGCAGCTCCAGCAGGGCCAGTTCGGCCCGGCTGTGGAACCCAAACACCCCCTCGCGGTGCGGCGGAGGCAATTGCCGGAGCCTGGGCCGGACCTCGAAGAGGAACATCAGCCAGTGGGTCTGCCCCTGGTATCCGTGCTCGCTGACCAGGCCGGTGAGGTGGAGATCGGAGGGCGCGAGGCTCAGGCCGGTCTCCTCGTGGGCCTCACGGCAGGCGCAGGCGTAGGGGGACTCCCCGATGTCGGTCTTGAGCTTGCCTCCGGGCGGGCTGTGGAGCCCGCGATTGGGCTCCTGGGCCCTGCGGATCAGCAGGACGTTGTCGCGGTCGTCGAAGCAGTAGAGCAGCGTGGCGATCTTGTAGGGGAGAGTCACCTCCCCCAATAGAGCCCCCTTTCGTCCCGGATGGAAAGCCCCGGGCGTTGGCCGGCGCCGACCGGGAGGGGATGCCGGCGCCCCCCTTTCGAATCCGGCAGCCCGCAATTGATGCCGGCCGGAGCGTCGGTCATGCTCTCCCCTCTCATCCATGAGCGAAACCCTGGTCATCGGACACCGGAATCCGGACATCGACGCGATCTGCTCGGCCATCGGCTATGCGGAATTCAAGCGGCGCACCGGCCTGAAGGACGCGGTCGCCGCCCGCTGCGGCGACTGCAACGACCGGACCGACTTCGTGCTGCGGACCTTCGGGGTGCCGGCGCCGCGCTTCGTGGCGGACGTGTCGCCGCAGGTCCGCGACGTGATGGTGGACCGGGTGGTGGCCGTGTCGCCGCGCACCAGCATCTGCGAGGCGATGTCGGTGATGGACCAGCGGAACATCCGCGTGCTGCCCATCCTCGACGCCGACCAACGGTGCCGCGGCCTGCTGTCGGTCTTCAAGGCCAGCAAGTTCTTCTTCCCGTCGCCCAACCGGATCTTCGACTCGAGGCGGATCGTCGGCTCGGTGCAGGGACTGGCCCGGACCCTCGGCGGCCGCGTGCTCTGCGGGTTCGCTGACGAGGTCGAGGAGGACCTCATCCTGATGGTCGCGGCGATGAAGCCGATCAGCTTTTCCGAGCGCCTGCGCAACTACGCGGCCCAGCGGCTGGTGGTGGTCGTGGGAGACCGGGAGGACATCCAGCGCACGGCCATCCAGGGCGGGGTCCGCCTGCTGGTCGTCACCGGCGGCCTGAGCGTGTCGGACGAGATCCTCGCCATGGCCCGGCACCATTCGGTGAGCCTGATCGTCTCCCCCCACGACTCGGCCACCAGCGCCATGCTCTGCCGCGCCGCCATCCCGGTGGAGCGGCTGCTGCGCGACGACTTCCTCAGTTTCCAGGCCGACGAGAAGCTCTCCGAGATCCAGGCGATCGCCGCCGCCTCGGCCTTCCAGGCCTTCCCGGTGGTGGACGGCGACGACCGCGTGGTCGGCATGCTCTCCAAGTCCGACTTCCTCAAGCAGGTCCGCCGCCGCCTCATCCTCGTCGACCACAACGAGATCGGACAGGCCGTGCAGGGGGCCGACAAGGTCGAGATCCTCGAGGTCATCGACCACCACCGGATCGGATCGTTCACGACGCACCAGCCGATCCTCTTCCGCAACGAGCCGGTCGGCTCCACCAGCACCATCGTGGCCGACTGCTTCTTCCAGAACGGGGTCGAGCTGCCCGGGTCCATCGCGGGCCTGCTGCTGGCGGGCCTGGTGTCGGACACGCTCAACCTCACCTCGCCCACGACGACCCCGCGCGACGCGTCGGTGCTGGCGAGACTCGAGACGATCGCCAAGGTCGACGCCACGCGGTTCACCGAGAAGCTCTTCAGCTCGGGCTCGGTGCTCACGGCCAAGCCGGCCGCGCAGGCCATCGCCACCGACTGCAAGGAATATACGGAGCGCGGCCACCGCTTCAGCGTGGCGCAGATCGAGGAGGTGGGCTTCGAGCAGTTCAACCGCCGCAAGTCCGAGGTCGCCGCGGCCCTCGAGGCCCACCGCGCCCGGAACGGTTACCTGTTCTCGGCCCTGCTGGTGACCGACGTCGTGGTGCAGAACTCGCTGTTGCTGGTGTCGGGGACCGAGGGGTTCCGCCGGACCATCGGATATCCGGAGCGGGAGCCGGGCGTCTTCGAGATGAACGGGATCGTCTCCCGAAAGAAGCAGCTCCTGCCCTTCCTCACCGACTGCCTCGCCCACCTCGACTGACCGGGTCCGCCCCGACCGGTCTCAGGCACCCGGGCCGGGTCCGCCCAGGATCCCCAGCCGGCCGCCCACCTGCACCATCGACTGCCCCCGCACCAACACCTGCTTGTGCCGGCCGGTGGCCCCGCGGACCAGGGACACACCCCCCGGGGCAGCCCGAGAGTCTCGGCGAGGAAGCGCACCACCTCGACATTGGCCGCCGAATCCACCGGTGGGGCGGTGACACGCACCTTGAGAGCCTGCCCCCGGAGTCCCACGATGGCATTGGCCGATGCCCTCGGCACGACCCGCAGGTCCAGCAGGACCCCGTCGGCCGTCTGGCGGAGGCACGGGTGCGTCATCACCAGGGCAACCGCAGGAACAGCCGGGGGGCGGCCCCCTCGACCAGGTGGCCGATTCCCCAGAACAGCCCGGCGGCCACCAGGGGTGCCAAGTCGATCCGCCCCCACCTCAGCGGCAGCGGCGCCAGCCACCCGCAGAGCCGGCCGCCCGTCGAGTGCAGGTAGTCCCAGAGCGGCATCGGGCCGAGGTAGACGTGGTCGAGGAAGAAGCGCATCAGGCACAGGAGCCCCAGCGGCCACTTGAGGCAGGCCAGCCCGGCGATGGCCACCACGCCGGCCTGCTGAAGCGCGTGCGCCCCCGATGCCCTCGCTGGGACGAGCCCGGCCGACACCAGCACGGGCGACACGGCCAGCCAGAGGCCGCCAAGGGCGACGAGGAACGGAACCATGGAAAGACCCCAGGGCCAGCGGGCCAGCGAACCCAGCTCGCCCCGCAGGCTCCGGGTGATCGGATCGGTCTCGGCGTCCCGTCGCCGCAGGGCCGCCAGGAAGGCGAAAGCGAGGTAGGCCTGGATCAGCAACCCGACCCAGCTCAGCACCGAGTGCGCCAGCATCCGGGACCAGAGGTCGCTGCGGAAGACCACGGTCACCGCCCCGAGCGACCAGGGTACCGCCTCGGCGAAGTGGGGCGGGAACCCGTGGTGCAGCGCGGCACGGGCCACGAGCAGCATCAGCAGACCGGGCAGCGCCATCGGACTGCGCCGGGGAGTGCCACCATCTGCGGGATGGAGGTTCGAGGCCAGGGTCAGGGCCGGCTTCGCCGACACCGGATGCGCGCCGAACCCGCGCCAGGACAGCCACAACAGCAGCCCGGCGAGGTCCGTGGTCCAGTCGAGCCAATGCCAGTGCATCCGGGCGGGAGGCTGACCGGCCCCGGCGCGCCAGGCGGCGGGACCGGCCGAGGGACCTCACATCATCTTGAGCAGGGTGTCAGCCATCTCGCTGGGAGTGGCCGCGACCCCGATCCCTGCGGCGCGGAAGGCGTCGAACTTCGCCTGGGCCGTGCCCTTGCCACCGCTGACGATGGCGCCGGCGTGACCCATGCGGCGTCCCGGCGGCGCGGTCGCGCCCGCGATGAAGCCGGCGACGGGCTTGGTGCCATGGGCCTTGATCCATTCGGCGGCCTCCTCCTCGGCCGAACCGCCGATCTCGCCGATCATGATGATGCCGTGGGTGTCCGGATCGGCCATGAACAACTGGATCACGTCGAGGTGGGAGGTGCCGTTGACCGGGTCGCCGCCGATGCCCACGCAGGTAGACTGGCCGACGCCACGGCTGGTGAGCTGGAACACCGCCTCGTAGGTCAGCGTGCCCGAGCGGCTCACGACGCCGATGTGGCCGCGCTTGTGGATGTAGCCCGGGGCGATGCCGATCCGGCAGCCTCCGTGGGAATCCTTGCCATCGCCCGGGGTGACGATGCCCGGGCAGTTGGGGCCGATGAGGCGGGTGGCGCTGCCCTGCATGGCGCGCTTGACCTTGATCATGTCGTTGACCGGGATGCCCTCGGTGATCGCGACGACGAGGTCGAGACGGGCGTCGACGCCCTCGAGGATGGCGTCGGCCGCAAACGGCGGCGGGACGAACACGGCGCTGGCCGTGGCCCTGGTCTCGCGGACGGCCTCGGCGACGGTGTCGAAGATGGGCACCTTCACGCCGGCGTGCTCGAAGACCTGGCCGCCCTTGCCGGGGGTGACACCGGCGACGACCTGGGTGCCGTAGTCGATGGACAACTGCGCGTGGCGGGCGCCGAAGGCGCCCGTGATGCCCTGGACCAGAAGCCGGGTCTGCGGGGTGACGAGGATGGACATGCGATTGGGAAGTGGGGGGTTGGTGTCGTTGCGGGGGATGTCCGGGACTAGGCGGCGACGGCGGCCACGACCTTCCGGGCGGCGTCGGCCATGGTGTCCCCGCTGATGATGGTCAGGCCGGACGAGGCCAGCGTGGCCTTGCCGGCGGCGACGTTGTTGCCCTCGAGCCTCACGACCAGGGGCAGCTTCAGGCCCGTCTCCCGGACGGCTTCGACGATGCCGGTGGCGATCACGTTGCAGTCCATGATGCCGCCGAAGATGTTCACGAAGATGGCCTTCACGTTGGGGTCGCTCAGGATGATCTTGAAGGCCGCCGAGACCTGGTCCTTGGAGGCCCCGCCGCCGACGTCCAGGAAGTTGGCCGGCATGCCGCCGAAGTGCTGGATGATGTCCATGGTGGACATGGCCAGGCCTGCCCCGTTGACGAGGCAGGCGATGCTGCCGTCGAGCTTGATGTAGTTGAGCGAGAACTTGCTGGCCTCGATCTCCAGGGGCGACTCCTCGGCGAGATCGCGCATGCCCAGAATGTCGGGATGGCGGTACAGCGCGTTGTCGTCGAGACCGATCTTGGCGTCGACACAGAGCACGGCCTGCTTGCCGGCGGGGGTCTCCACGACGGCCAGCGGGTTGATCTCGACCATCGAGGCGTCGCATTCCCACCACGTCTTGTAGACGCCCAGGATGACCTTGACGGCGCTGTTGAAGGCGTCGCCCTTGAGGCCCAGGGCGCTGGCCACCTTGCGGGCCTGGTAGGGCTGGATGCCCACGGCGGGATCCACCCACTCCTTGATGATCTTCTCCGGGGTCTTGTGGGCCACCTCCTCGATGTCGACGCCACCCTCGGTGCTGGCCATGATGAGCGGCCGGCTGTTGGCCCGGTCCAGCAACACGGCCAGGTAGAACTCCTTGAGGATCTTCTCGGCGGCGGCGACGAGCAGCGTCTGGACGACCCGCCCCTCCGGTCCGGTCTGCACGGTCACCAGGGTCTTGCCCAGCATGTTGTCGGCGAAGTCCACCACCTCGTCGACCGACTTGGCCAGCTTCACGCCGCCCTTGAAGCCATGCTTGAAGGTGCCCTTGCCACGGCCGCCGGCATGGATCTGCGACTTCACCACCGCCAGGGTGTGCCCGGAGGCGAAGAGCTTCTCGGCCGCGGTCCGGGCCTCGGCGACGGTCTTGCAGGGCTCGCCGGACGGCACGGCGACGCCATGCTGCTTGAGCAACTGCTTGGCTTGGTACTCGTGGATGTTCATTCGGTTCTGGCTGGGTCTTCCTGTGGATTGACTTTCGGTGAATCTGGAGCGCGCGTGCCGTGGCTCCCCGGGGGGCTCCACCCGGACTCGGCCGCCGGGGCCGGGGTGCCGGCTCCCGCGGTCCCGACCCCGGGCAATCCGGGACCGGGCGGCGCGGTGTCCGCTCAGGCGCGCTGGGCGATCGGGCTCACCGTCAGGCCGACGGGGCCGGTGTAGACCGATTGCGGGCGGATGAGGCGGTTGTCGGCCAACTGCTCGAGCACATGGGCCGTCCAGCCGCTGGTCCGGGCGATGGCGAAGAGCGGGGTGAACAGGTCGGTCGGGATGCCGAGGCTGTAGTAGACCGTGGCGCTGTAGAAATCGACGTTCGCATGGAGGTTCTTCTCCCGGAGCATGATCTCGGCGATGCGCTCGGACATCTGGATCCACTTCGGCTCGCCCAGCTTGGAGGACAGGATCTGGGCCATGCGCTTGAGGTGCGGGGCACGCGGGTCGAGGACCTTGTACACCCGATGTCCGATGCCCATGATCTTGCGCTTCTGCGCGAGGCAGTCAGCCACATAGGCGTCGACCTGGTCGAGGAAACCGATCTCCTTGAGCATCTTGATGACGCCCTCGTTGGCGCCGCCGTGCAGCGGTCCCTTGAGCGTGCCGATGGCCGTGGTCACCGCGGAGTACATGTCGCTGAGGGTCGCGATGGTCACCCGGGCGCTGAAGGTCGAGGCGTTCATGCCATGGTCGGCATGCAGCACGTAGCACATGTCCATGGTGCTCTCCTTCTCGACCGAGGGCTTCTCGCCGTCGATCATCCACAGGAAGTTGGCGGCCTCGCCGAGCTTCGGGTCGGGGGCGACCAGCGGGAGACCCTGACGGGCCCGGTGGAAGTAGGCCGTGATGACCGGGATCTGGGCGATCAGGCGCAGTGCCTTGCGGCGCTGCGCGTCCATGTTGTCGTCATCGGCCGTCGTGTCGTAGCACCCCAGCGCGCTCACGCCCGTGCGGATGGCGTGCATCGGCGGGCAATCCTTCGGGAGGCTGGTGAGCAGGTCGATCACCCCCTGCGGCAGGTCGCGGTAGCCCGCGAGCACGGCCTTGAGGTCGGCCAGTTCCTTGCCGTTCGGAAGATGGTTGTGGTAGAGGAGATGCACCACCTCCTCGTAGCTCACCTTGCCCGCCAGTTCGTCGATGTCATAGCCGCAGTAGATGAGCTGGCCGATGTCGCCGCGGACGTCGCTGAGCCGGGTGTGGGCGGCGATGATGCCTTCGAGGCCCTTGGAGACGGACGGGGAGGCGGGGGAGGTGCTCATGTCAATGCGTGGAAAAAGGAGCGCGGTTCGATCGCTTGACAAGTCTGTTGGCCCGGGGAAACGGGCGTCAACGAATTACCCGACCCCAATCTCCGAATATGGCTGATCATCGCCGAACCTGCCCGAACCACGCCGCGAAGCCCCGGGGGGTCACCGATCAACGGGCGGTCACGTGGAAGGCTCCTCCGCCGCCTCGGTCTCCCGGCGCAGGATCTCGGTCATCGCAGCCACATCGAGTCGGTCCTTGTCCCGCCAGGAGCCGGACTTCAGCTCGATGAGCTGGGCCGGGCCGAGGTAGGCGATGGAGCAGTCGCCGGATTTCAGGTGTCTCAGGTGAGGTCGGAACTCCGCCAGCCGCCGGCCCTTCATCTGGGTGAAGAGATCCAGCTCGAACTCCTCGATGACCCGGACCGAGCCCTCCTGCGGGAGGAAATCCCCGGGCGTCAGCTCACGGGCCCAGCCCTCGCCCCAGCCGGAAAGAAACTCCAGAAGCCTTCGGATGTTCTCCGGCGACGGGTCCACCAGGAGGTCGGTGTCGTTGGTCTGACGATGATATCCATTGAGGATCACCGCCAAGCCCCCGACCCCACGTACTCAACCCCGGCCCGGGCGAGGCCGGCCAACAACTCTTCGAACCGGGAAAGCGTCTCCCTCGGCGATGGCTGGTCTTCCATGGGTGTGGTGCTGCACAAACCGGCGTTGTTCCTCGAGCTGCCAGAGGACCTGTCGGGGGGTCGACGCCCGTCCGACCTGACGCCTCACGGGAAAGTCGGTGGAACCGGAGGCAGTCTCCATGCCGGGACCGTATCGAAAGCGGTCGAGCGGGTCAAACCCACCCCAGGCCTTCAGGTCAGGGCATCGGGAAGCCAACCTCCGGGACCGGGAGCAGTCCCCGCTTTTCGGTCGGGGCGGGCTTGCCTCGCGGCGGGAGGGGCCGACTATCGTCGCTCCATGCCGTCCACGCCGCACGACACCGAGATCGCCTGCCTGCCCCAGATCCCGCAGGGGGTGAGGGTCCACCGCCTCGACAACGGCTTCGAGATCCTCCTCCGGGAAGACGCCTCGGCGCCGGTCGTCAGCGTGCAGGCCTGGGCCCGGGCCGGAAGCGTCCACGAGGGCCAGTGGCTGGGGGCAGGCCTATCCCATGTGCTCGAGCACATGCTTTTCAAGGGCACCACCACCCGGGGCGCGGGCCGCATCGACCAGGAGGTCCAGGCCGCCGGCGGCTACATGAACGCCTACACCAGCTTCGACCGCACGGTGTATTGGATCAACGCCCCGGACACGGGGGCGACGACGGCCATCGATATCCTCTGCGACATCCTCCAGAACGCGACGCTGCCGGCCGATGAACTCGAGAAGGAACTCGACGTCATCCGGCGCGAGATGGCCATGGGCGAGGACGATCCCGGCCGGCGCTCGAGCAAGGGCCTGTTCTCGGCCGCCTACACCCGCAGCCCGTACCGATACCCGGTGATCGGCCTGCCGGACCTCTTCAATCGCATCACCCGTGACGACCTGCTGGCCTACTACCGGGCCCACTACGCGCCGAACAACTGCTTCCTGGTGGTGGTGGGCAACGTCCGGGCCGACGAGGTGATCGAACAGGTGCGCCGGGCCTTCGCGGGCTCGCCGGCCCGGACTCTCCCCTCGGGCTACCTCGCGCCGGAGCCCCGGCAGATGTCGCCCCGGGAGGAGGTCGAACTGGCCCCGGTCGAGCACGCCCACTTCCACCTGGGCTGGCACATCCCCGACCTGACCCATCCGGACATCCCGGTGCTGGACGTGCTGTCCACGCTGCTGGGCGGCGGCCGCAGCTCGCGGCTGTACCAGGCGGTGCGGGAGCGCGAGGCCCTGACCCACTCGGTGAGCGCCTGGGTCTACAGCCCCGGGCTCGGCGGGCTCTTCGGCGTGAGCGGCGTGTGCGATGGCGGCCGGTTCGACGAGGCCCGGCGGGGGATCCTCCGCGAAATCGCCCGCATGGCGCGGGAACCGGTGGAACCGGCCGAGCTGGCCAAGGCCGTGAAGCAGTTCACCGTCGGCACGCTCTCCTCGCGCAAGACCATGGAGGGCCAGGCGCAGGACCTCGGCGGCAACTGGATCGCCGTGCAGGACCTCCACTTCTCCGAGCGCTACCTCGCGGCCGTCCGCGCCGTCGGCCCCGACGATCTCCGGCGGGTGGTTCGCACCTACCTGCGCGACGACAACCGCACCGTGTTCGCGCTGATGCCGAAGACCTCGGGCATGCCCGGGGAGTTCGCCACACCGGCCGCGGCCAGCCATCCCATCGAGCGACGGAGGCTCTCCAACGGGCTGCGCGTGCTCATCAAGCGCGACCACCGGCTGCCCTTCGTCGAGATGCGGGCGGTCTTCGAGGGCGGCCTGCGGGTGGAGACACCCGCCGACTCGGGCATCACCTCGATGCTCTCGCGCCTCTTCATCAAGGGCACCCCGACCCGCTCGGCGGAGGACATCGCCCGCGAGATCGAGGGCCTCGGGGGCAGCATCGAGGCCTACGCCGGCAACAACACCTTCGGCCTCAGCGGCGAGGTGTTGAGCGAGGACCTCACCCGGGGGTTGGCCCTCCTCTGCGAGATCCTGCTGCGGCCGGCCTTCCCCGAGGCGGCGCTGGAGCGGGAGCGCGAGGCCCAGCTTGCGGCGATCCGGGGGCAGCGCGACCAGTTGCTGCAGGGCGCCTTCAAGGCGATGCGCCGCGGGCTATTCGGCGACTTGGGCTACGGGTTGGACACGCTGGGCAGCGAGGCGGTGGTCCGTTCCCTGCGGGCGGATGACCTCCGGGACTTCCACGCACGCTGGACGGTGCCGGGCAATGGCGTCCTGGCCGTCTTCGGCGATGTCGATCCCGACGCCCTGACGGCCCTCCTGGAGCGGCACCTGGGCGGCTGGACCGACCGCCCCCACCCGCCCTTCCCCACGCCGGCGCCGGTGCAGCGGTCCGCCCGCTCCGAGGAGGCCCGCGAGAAGGAGCAGGCCGTGCTGGTGCTGGGCTTCCCGGGCGCCCGCCTCGATTCCCCCGACCGCTTCGCCCTCGAGTTGATCCAGGAGGCCTGCAGCGACATGGGCTCGCGGCTCTTCATGCGCATCCGCGATGAACTGGGGCTGGCCTACTATGTTGGAGCCAACCTCCTGACCGGGCAGACTCCGGGCTACTTCGCCCTCTATTGCGGCACGGCCCCGGACCAGGTGGAGCGGGTCGAGCAGGAACTGCGGGCCCAGGCCGGGCTCCTGCGGACCGAAGGCCTCGGTGCCGAGGAACTCGCCCGCGCCAAGGCCAAGCTCATGGGTCAGCGCAAGATCGCGCGACAGGACCTCGGCGCCTTCGCCATGAGCACGGCCCTCGACGAGCTGTACGGGCTGGGCTTCGACCACTTCGAGGCCGAGGCGTCGCGCTTCGAGTCGGTGACCGACGCCGACATCCGCCGCGTGGCCCAGACCTACCTCGACCCGGACCGCTCCGTGGTGGCCATCGTGCGGGGCACCACCCCGGCGGTCACTTCGAGCGCTCCTTGAGCACCTCGAACTGCGGCGTGCCGTCGCGGACGAAGCTCACCAGCACGCGCCCCTTGGCCTTGGCCACCTCGGCCTGGAACTCCTTGGGGGTGCGGACCGGCTCGTGGTTGATGTCGGTGATGACATCCCCCGGCTTGATCTCGTAACGGTCGGCCAGCGACCCGGGCTGCACCTCGGTGACCAGGACGCCCTCGGCGGCCTCGATCTCGAACTGCTTGGCCAGCTCCCTGGTGATGGGCTTGACGGTCATGCCCAATTCCATCACGGCGGCGGCCTCCTTCGGGGCCTTGGGCTTGCGGCCGGAGGCGGCCATCTGGTCCCGGGTGGGTTTTTCGTCGGGCTTGACCTTGACCCGGATCTTCTCGTCGCGGCGGAACACGTCGAGCACCACCTCGGAGCCGGCCTTCTTGCGCGAGATGAGGCTGCGAAACTGCTGTTTCGTGGAGACGTTCTTGCCGTCGACCGAGACGATGACGTCGGCCGGCTTCAGCTCCGAGCCGTAGGCCGGCCCGCTGGGCTCGATGGACCGCACCACCACGCCGTCCTTGGCCTTGGTCTCGATGTCGCGGAAGCCGCGGTACTCGCGCAGGTCGGCGATGCCGATGCCCAGCCAGGACCGCACGAACCGGCCGTCCTCGATCAGGCGGTCGCCGATCTCCCGGGCGAGGTTCGACGGGATGGCGAAGCCGATGCCCACGCCCACGCCCATGGACGTGCGGATCATGGAGTTCACGCCCATGACCTCGCCGTTGATGTTGACCAGCGGCCCGCCGGAGTTGCCGACGTTGATGTTGGCGTCGGTCTGGATGAAGTCCTGGTCGGAGAGGGTGCGCATGTCCTCCACCTGCCGGCCCTTGGCGCTCACATGGCCGAAGGTCACGCTGTACTCGAGGTCGAAGGGCGCGCCGATGGCGATGGCGAACTCGCCGACCCTCACCTTGTCGGAGTCGGCAAACCGCACCGGCACCAGGCCGGGCACCTTCTCGGTCAACCGGAGCACGGCGAGGTCGGATTCGGGATCGCGCCCGCGCACCTCGGCCTTCACCTCCCGGCCGTCCTTGAAGACCACCAGGGTGGCCTCGGCATCCTCGACCACGTGGTGGTTGGTCAGGATGTAGCCGTCCTCGCGGATGACCATTCCGGAACCGCGCCCGTTGTAGAACGGATTGCCCTCCGCGTCGGTCGGCTCGGGCTGGTTGCGGGGACGCCGCGGGGTCTGGCCCCGGAACCGCTCGAAGAAGCGCTCGAACTGCTGGCGCTGCTCCTCGGGCAACTGCTCGAGCAGCGGGTTCCCCCCGGGCTCGAAGCCTTCCTTGTCCTCCTTGGTCTTGACCTTGATGACCACGACCGACCGGGAGACCGAGTCGGCCACCTCGATGAAGGCCTGGTTGAGCTGGCGGGCCATCTCCAGCGCCGGACTGGCCGGGACGGCGGAGGTTTCCTTGGCGAGCACCGGGACGGAAAGAAGCGCCGCAAGCAGCGCTCCACGACAGGCACGGGACGAAGAACGGATACACATCATGGACTGAGGATAACGCCTACTCGGCCTTCCGCCAGTCGGCCGGACAGGTTGTGGATTTCCGCCCCGCTGGAGCGCACCTTGGAGCGGGTCCATCGGGCCCGATGGCTTCCGCCTCCCCGCCCGCCGCCGGGCCCGTGCCGGGTCAGCACCCTTGCCCGGCGTCCGGGCCGCCGGTAGCGTGCCCACCCATGCTCCCGATCATCGAGAACCTGCTGATCCTCCAGGATCGCGACCGCCGTCTCCTCCGAGTCCGGGCCGAGGCGGCCACGATCCCGGGTCAGGGGCAGCTCGTGCAGGGCAGGGCGGCGGCCGGGGCTGCCGAATTCGAGGCCATCCGCCGGCAGGCGCAGCAGCTCGAGAGCGACCGCAAGAAGCTCGAGCTGGAGGCCGACGCCCTGAAGGACCGCATCGGCAAGGTGCGCGCCCAGCAGAACGAGACGCGGAGCAACGACCAGTACAAGGCCTACGAGCACCAGATCGAGACCAGCCAGCGGGAGATCTCCAAGCTCGAGGACCAGCAGCTTGACCTCATGGAGCGCATCGAGGCGGCCAACGCACAGGTGGCCGTCGCCACCCGGGCCCACGCCGCCCTGAAGGCCGAGACCGACCGCCAGTTGGCCGATCTGGCGGCCCGCGAGAAGCACCTCGCCACCGAGCTGGCCAGCGCCACCGAGGCCCGCGCCACGGCAGCGGCCGGCATCACGGACCCGGCGGTGTTGAGCCGCTACGACCGGTTGCTCAAGACCAAGGGTGACAACCTGATCGTCGGCGTGGCCGGCGGCGTGTGCGGCGGGTGCCACATGAAGCTTCCGACGCAGTCGGTGGTCTCGGCCAAGGCACAGAACGAACTGGTGGCCTGCCCGAGCTGCAGCCGGATCCTCTACTTCACGGCCGACATGGGCTGAGGCCGGCCGGGCCCCGTGGGACCCCGGGATGACCGTCAGGGAACAGCCCGCAGCCGGGCCAGGTAGGTCAGCAGGTCGGCGACCTCCTGCGGCGTCATCGCGTCGAGCAACCCCTCGGGCATCGCCGACACCGGCGAGATGGTGTCCGAGAGCACGGCGTCCCGGGCCAGGGTCGTCACCTCGCCGCCCTCGGTCCGCAGACGCAGGCCCTCCGGGGCGGCCGCGCCGGCCGCCAGCTTGCCGGCAGGCACCACGAATCCCGAGTGCTGGAGCCCGTCCCGGGTCTCCACCTGGTGCAACGCGAACTCCGGGGCGATGCGCCGCGAGGGCCAGCGGATCTGCTCCAGCAGCGCGTTCCGGTCCAGCCGGGAGGCGATGCCGTCGAGACCCGGGCCGAACTCCCGTCCCTTCCCCTCGGCACGGTGGCAGCGGCCGCATTGGGGTCCGGAGTCGGCATGGAAGAGGGCCCCGCCCCGCCCCGCGTCGCCCACCAACCCCTGCAGCGCGGCCTCGTCCCACCCCTCGCCGAGCACGCGCCGGCGCCGGGAGGCCGGCAGGAAGCGTTGGAAGAGGTCGCGCGTCGGCCCATTGGTGGAGACCACGGCCCTGCCGACGACGGCCGGGTCCGGCACAGGCACGCGGGCCAGGTAGGCCAGCGCGCCGGAGGTCTGGTCGATCGGGAGGTCCAGCGGTGCCGCAGCCACGACGCGGGCACGGGCCGCGCGCACGGACTCGGAGGGAGGCCGCATCGAGGCGAGGCCCACAATCCACCGGGCCACCAGCGCCGTGCCGGCCTCGTCGACGCGGCGGGATCCCTGAATGGGCATCCGTCCGGATCCCTCGGTGCAGATCCGGTACCAGAGCACCGAGCGCCACGGGTCGCCCGGGGCGATCACGCGGGCCTCGGCCATGCCGAAGGTGCCGCGCGCCGGGGCCACGTCGATCAGGCGGCTGTCGGCCAGCGGCCGGTCGAAGTTCAGGAAGAGCGGCACGGCACCGCCCGCCCCCCAGCGGTGGCAGTGGGCGCAGTTTCCGTGCAGCCATGAGCGGGCGCGGGACTCGAGGTCGGCGGTCTCGTCGGCCGGACGGCTCAGGCGCGCCGTGGCGCGCAGGTCGTCGTGCACCTCGATCACGCCGAGACCCGCCAAGCGTCCGGCCTCGCCCAGATCGGCCTTGCCGAGCAACTGCTCGAAGTTGAAGGCCAACGGCGGACCGGCCCAGGCGTTATGGCACCGCAGGCATTCGGCCCGGGAGGCGATGCGCCAGGATTCGGTGCGCCGGCCCGAGGGTTCCCGCGCATCGGCCACCTGCCGCTCGACCACCGCACCGGCCGACGGCACGAGATCGGCGTCGGTGCCCGCCTCGTTCCAGCGGTAGGCGTAGGCCTGCCAGCCCTCGGGGCCCTGGTGGAGCACCTGGGTCTCGACGGGGCGGGCGGACTCCGGCCGGCCGGGCTCGTGCTCGAGGCTGAGGGTCTTGACCAGCACCGAGTCGGCCGGGAAGTCCCACCGGCGCTCGTGCGATTCACGGCCGACCTTGGTCTTCACCACGCCCGATCCCGGGATGGCGACCCAGCGACGGGCCACCGCATGGTCGGACCACAGGGGCGAGGTGACGCCGTATTCCACCACGCCCGGGGCGGGCGCCTGACGCGCCGTGTCGACGAAGAGCCCAGTGTCGGAGAGCCGCCTAGGGAACGCCCCCGCGGCATCCGTGGCCGCCCGGCGGGCGGTGAGCCGATGGATGCCGGCATCGGGCCGGTAGTCCATCAGCAGCAGTCCGCCCGACGGATCCCTGGCGAAGGCGATGATCTTGAGGGGCGTGTCGCAGAGTTCCTCGTTCCAGGCGATGCGCTCGCCCTCGAGGCGCAGGGCACGCACCTTGCCGGTCTCCCAGTCGCCGAAGACGTAGGCCCCGCGCAGCTGCGGCAATCCGTCGGCCCCGTCATGGAAGAACCCGCCGGTGATGCTGGCGAACTCGCTGTGCGGGATCGCCAGGAGCGGGTCGGAGACCGGCGTCGGCGGCTGCTGTGAGGCGTTGACCAGTTGCGGTCCCTCCATGCGGCTCCAACCGCCGTTGTAGCCGCCTGAACGGATGCGGTGGACCGTCTCCCACAACTCCCAGCCGACATCACCCACCCACAGCGCGCCATCCGGGCCGAAGGACATGCGCCACGGGTTGCGGAAGCCGTAGGCCCAGATCTCCGGCAACGCCCCGGGCCGCCCCACGAAGGGGTTGCCCGGAGGGATGGAGAAGGCATTGGTGCCCGAGGGACGGTCGACGTCGATGCGCAGAATGCAGCTCAGCCGGTCGTCGAGGTTCTGGCCGGTCAACAGGCCGTCGGGAGGTTCGGGCGCGGTGGCGTCGCCGGTCGAGACGTACAGGAACCCGTCTGGACCGAACTGCAGCGAGCTGCCGTTGTGCCCGCCGCCCATCCAGGTCAGCAGCAGTTGCTCACTGGCGGGATCGACGCGGGGCGGATCTTCCGACCCGACCCGGAATCGGCTCAACCGGGTGCCGGCCGGATCGCGGTCACGCACCACGTACACGAGGTAGAGGAGGCGGTTGGTGGCGAAGCCCGGGTGGAAGGCCATCCCGAGCGCCTGGGCGAAGGGGTTGCGGGCCTTGGCCAGGTCCACGGCGAGATCGGCCGCCGCCGGATCGGGCTTCGGGGTGAAGGAGACCAGCCGGCCGCCGAGTTCCAGGACCCACAGGCGGGAACCGGTGGGATCGGAGCACAACTCGACCGGGTCCTTGAACTGGAGCCGGGGGAACACCCGCTCCACCTGGGCCATCGGCGGGGGCTCCGGCGATCCGCGCACCCGGCCGGAGGTCCAGGGAGGCCGGACATCGGCCCAGGCGGCGAAGGCCCACCCGAGCAGTGCGAGGAACCCGACGACATCGTGAGCCCGCAAACAACGCATCTCCAAAGGCTATCGTGTTTCGTGCCGGGGTTCAAACGCGCCGCGCTGCCCGTCGGCGCGCATGCGGCGGCGCACCGGGACGAGTCCAGAAGATGGGTTTTCGGCGCGGGTGACGCCGAGTCGGCATGGCCGGGTCGTTGGATCCGAAGTCCATTGGCCGGGGCCGGGCTGAACCGTTTCGTCGACCCGAGGAACGCAACCGGAGGCGACCCTTCCCCTGCCCTGCCGGCTCCGAACGACGGGCTTGCGTCGCCCGCCGATCGGTGGAGCGTAAGCCACCTACGATGCCGCTGATCCGCATTCTCGTCGATGGCTACAGCCTCCTGCACGCCTGGCCCGAACTCGCCCGGGGCTCGGCCCGCCATTCCGCGATGGCCCGGGAGACCCTCGTCGCGCGGCTCGAGGAATACCAGGCGGCCCTGGGCACCCCGATCACGCTCTTCTTCGACGGGCAACGTGGCGGCATCGGCCGCAGGACACCGAAGCCGGATCCCGGGAAGGTCGAGGTCCTCTATTCCAAGGCCGGCCAGACGGCCGACGACCTCATCGAGCGGGCGGCCTACCGCTTCCGGGATTATGGAGAAGTGCTGGTCGTGACGGACGACCACGCCGAGCGCGACACGGTGATGGGCTTCGGTGGGTTGGCCTCGAGCTGCTCCACCTTCATCGCGCAGATCGAGGCCGAACTGGGGCAGGTCGATCAGGTCCTCAAGGCGCACAATCGCCGGGAGCGCGACCGCTACCAGCGCGACCGCCTGCGATGAAAACCGGCCCCATCAAGGCGTCGAGCCTGGTGGGGCCTTGAAGTCCGAGGGAGAGATGGCTGACGGAGCGGGGTGCGCTTCCGGTCACCGGATCACCCCTTGGCCGTGGCTATTCCTCGCCCGCAGCCAGCTTCGCGATGACGTTCATGTCCTCGAGCGTGGTGGTGTCGCCCCTGATCTCCACGCCGCTGGCGATTTGCTTGAGCAGACGGCGCATGATCTTGCCCGAGCGGGTCTTCGGCAGCGCCTCGGCGAAGCGGACCTCGTCGGGCTTGGCCACCGGGCCGATCTCCTTGCCGATGTGGTTGCGCAGCTCGCTCTTCAGCTCCGGCGAGGCTTTCTGGCCGGTCTTGAGCGTCACGAAGCAGACCAGCGCCTGCCCCTTCAACTCGTCGGGTCGCCCCACCACCGCGGCCTCGGCCACCGACGGGTGGCTGACCAAGGCACTCTCCACCTCGGCCGTGCCGATGCGGTGACCGGCGACATTGAGCACGTCGTCGATGCGGCCCACGATCCAGAAATAACCGTCCTTGTCCTGGCGGCAGCCGTCGCCCGTGAAGTAGCTCCCCGGCACCTCGGTCCAGTAGGTCTCCTGGTAACGTTTCGGATCGCCCCAGATGCCGCGCAGCATCGACGGCCACGGCTTGCGCACCACCAGCTTGCCGCCGGAGTTCTTCGGCACGGGCTTGCCCGCGTCGTCGACCACCTCCGGCAGAATGCCGAAGAACGGCAGGGTCGCAGTGCCCGGCTTGAGGGGGGTCGCACCCGGCATGGGCGTGATCATGATGCTGCCCGTCTCGGTCTGCCACCAGGTGTCCACGATGGGGCATCGCCCGCCACCGACCACCTTGTGGTACCAGGTCCAAGCCTCGGGATTGATGGGCTCGCCCACGCTGCCCAGCAGGCGCAGCGACGACAGGTCGTGCTTCTTCACCCATTCGTCGCCCCACTTCATGAAGGCCCGGATCGCGGTCGGGGCCGTGTACAGGATCGTGACGCCGTACTTCTGGATGATGCGCCAGAACCGGTCGGGCTCGGGCCAGTTGGGCGCGCCCTCGTACATCAGCGCCGTGGCGCCATTGGCCAGTGGCCCGTAGACGATGTAGCTGTGGCCGGTGACCCAACCGACGTCGGCCGTGCACCAGTAGACGTCTTCCGGCTTGAGATCGAAGACGTACTTGGACGTCAGCTTGGTGCCCAGCAGGTATCCGGCCGTGGTGTGCAGGATGCCCTTGGGTTTGCCGGTCGAGCCGCTGGTGTATAAGATGAAGAGCGGCGCCTCGGAATCCATCTTCGCGGCCAGGCATTCGTCGGTCACGTACTGCAGCTCGCGATGCCACCACACGTCGCGCTCCTCGGTCATCTGGACCTCGTTCCCGCAGCGGCGGACGACGACCACCTTCTCGATGGTCGACGTCAGGGATTTGCCCGCGGCGTCGCGGATGAGCAGCGCGTCATCGACGTTCTTCTTGAGGGGCACGACCGCCCCGCGGCGGTATCCGCCATCGGCCGTGATCACCATCTTGGCGCCGCAGTCCTGGATGCGGTCGGCCACCGACTGCGCGCTGAACCCGCCGAAGACCACGCTGTGGATCGCTCCGATGCGCGTGCACGCCAGCATGGCGATGGCGGCCTCGGGGATCATGGGCAGGTAGAGGATCACGCGGTCGCCCTTGGCCACGCCGTTGCGCTTGAGCACATTGGCGAAGCGGCAGACTTCGCGGTGCAACTGCCGGTAGGTCAGCACACGCTCCTCGCCCGGAGTGCCGTCGGTCGCCGGTTCGCCTTCCCAGATCAGCGCGGCCTTGTTGGCCGTGGCGGTACCCAGCCACTGGTCGAGGCAGTTGGACGAAACGTTGAGTTGTCCGCCCACGAACCACTTGGCGAAGGGGGCCTTCCACTGCAGCACCTTCTTGAAGGGCTTGGCCCAGACCAGCTCGGCTTCGGCCTGCTTCTTCCAGAAGCGCTCCGGATTCTTCACCGACTCGGTCCACAGCTTGTTGTACTGGGCCATCGAACGGATGTGGGCCAGTGCGGCGAACTCCTTCGACGGCTTGAAGACGCGGGACTCCTTGAGATGGGACTCGATGTTCGACGATGCAGCGGTGCTCATGGATGGACGGTGAACGAAGGGCGAGAGTGTGTTGCCCGGGGCGCCGGTACGTCAATGATCCGGCCATCGGGATCGGCCGAAGCAGCCGAGCGGGAGCGGGCGCGAGCCCGCCGATCCAAGGCCAGGTAATCAGGGAGTTGTGTCAATAGTGAGGACCGACCCCTTTGGAATGGGCACGAAAAACCCCGGGGAGGGCCCCGGGGTTCGGAAGGTGAAGAGGGCTCAGAACTCGCGCTTCTTGTTGAGGCCGGGGGCCGGCACGGGGTAGCGGCCGCTGGCGTCGGCGAGCACGGGCGCGGCGGAGTCCATGCGGAAGCTCTCGACGCCCGGGGCGAACTCGTGGTCGCTGTTGAGGATCTGGTCGTAGGTGATGACCTGGCCGGTGTGGGCGGCCATGCGGCCCATCGACGACACGAGGCTCGCGCGCACGCCGCGGTCGACCTCGTTGAACGGCTTGTCGTTGCGGATGGCGTCGGTGAGGTCCTCCCATTCCATCTGGTAGGGGTCGGGCTCCTGACGGGGGCCGCGCCAGACGATGTTCTCGGGCTTCATCTCCTGACCCTTGTAGATGCGGGCCTTGGAGGGCGCATGGCCGTTCTCGGAGATGACCGCCAGGCCCTTGCTGCCGTGGGCGTAGCTGGCGAACTGGTCATGGCAACCTGGCATGATGCGGCCGTAGTGGAACAGCTTCGAACCGTCGGGGAAGGTGTACTCCACCGAGTAGTTGTCGAAGTTCTGGTCCACGTTGTCGCCGCGGTAGTGGCGGCCACCGGAGGCCTGCGCCACGACCGGCCAGTCGTTCTTGATCCAGCAGCTCTCGTCGATGTTGTGGATGTAGTAGTCGTTGAAGGCGCCGCCCGAGGCCCAGAGGAAGCTGTGGAAGCGCTCGATCTGCCAGAGCAGTTCGCTGCGGCCCTCGGGCTTCTTGACCGAGAACCCGGAGGCCACCGGGCCATGCATGCGGTAGCAGCGCATGGCGATGATGTCGCCGGCTTCGCCGTTGCGCACGCGGTCGAAGAGTTCGCCACGCACGCGGCAGTGGCGGCACATGAGGCCGACGCCGACCTTGATGCCCTTCTCCAGCGCCTTCTTGTTCAGCTCGAACATGCGGCGGGAGGTCGGGCCGTCCACGGTCACGGGCTTCTCCATGAACACGTTGATGCCCTTCTCGATGGCGTACTTGTAGTGCACCCAGCGGAAGGCCGGCGGCGTGGCGAAGATGGCGATGTCCTTGCCCGGGGTGAGCAGGTCGATGGCCTTCTTGTAGCCGTCGAAATCGACGAAACGACGCTCCTCGGGCACGTCGACCTTGTCCTTGAACTCGCCCTTGAGGCCCTCGTAGCTGGACTTCAGGCGGTTGTCGAACACGTCGGCCATCGCGATGAGCTTGGTCGGACCGGTCTTCACGCGCAGGGCGTTGGCGGCGGCACCCGTGCCCCGGCCACCGGGGCCGATCAGGGCGATGTTGATGGTGTCGGTGTGCGCCACATGGGCGGCGCGGGCCGGGTCGAGGGCCGTGGCGGCGATGGCGGCGGCCATCGGCTTGGCGGCCTGTCCGGCGCGCTGGGCGAGGATGCCGGCGATGCCACCGGCACCGGCGATGGATCCGGTGCGCTTGAGGAAATCACGACGGGACGTGTCGGGGGTCTGGTTCATAGCAAGGAGGTAACGTTCAAACCACACCGCAGGTCGGCCCCGGTTTCAACCAGTTTCCTGCGACGGGCCAAAAAAAACAGGGTCCGGCGTATTGCCCGGCTGTTTTGGGATGGGCTTCCGGGCCGGCCACGGATTCCATCGGTCCATGCGCCAAGGTCGGGGTCCGATGTGGGGATGGATGGTTGCCGTCGCGACGCTTGCCTGGGGTTGCTCGAAGCCGAAGCCGGTCGGGTACACCCGGTTCCCGCAGACCCTGATTCCGCCGCCCGGCCGCGAGGTCGCCGCCTCCCCCGCCCCGCCGGCGCCCACCGTCCCCGATCCGTCGCGCCTGCCGACATCGCCGACCCCACCCACGGTCCAGGTCGACGCCACGACGGCTCCGCCAGCCCCACCGGTCGTCGCAGTCAGGCCTCCGGAAGACAACGAGCCCTGGACCCCCATCCTCGCCTGGTGCCGTGCGCGCGGCCTGCCGACGCCGGAGATCCAGACTGGATCCCGGGCCGTCCGGATCGGCGGCATCGTGCATCACCTTGGCTTCGAACCGGTCGAGCGGGCCGGCGCGGTGTGCATCCATCCGCTGGACCGCCTCAAGACCTTCGAGCCGTTGCTGCAGGCCATGGTCTGGCCTACGCCCCGCTCGGTGGTGCTGGACCCGGGCCACGGCGGCAGCCAGGCCGGCACCCGGAGCCTCACCGGCAACCGCTTCGAGAAGGAGTTCACCCTCGACTGGGCCCTGCGCCTGAAGCCCCTGCTCGAGGCCCGGGGATGGACAGTCCACCTGACCCGGACCAACGACCTGGACCTGTCCCTGACCGACCGGGTGCGGATCGCCGAGACCGTCCGGGCGGGCCTCTTCATCAGCCTGCATTTCAACTCGTCCTTTCCGAACACCCAGGCCCGGGGCCTCGAGACCTACTGCCTGACGCCCTGCGGCATGGCCTCCACGACGACCCGGATCTACGCCGACGACATCAGCGCCACCCACCCCAACAACCGGCACGACGACGCCAACCTCCTGCTGGCCCGGCGCCTCCACCGGCAGGTGCTGGCGGCCACCGGCACGGCCGACCGGGGCATCCGCCGGGCCCGCTTCATGGAGGTGCTGCGCGGCCAGGACCGGCCGGCCGTGCTCATCGAGGGCGGCTTCCTGTCCAACCCCGACGACTCCAGGGCCATCAACACCCCGGCCTACCGCCAACGCCTGGCCGAGGGCGTGGCCCGAGCCCTCGATTGATCCCGCCCCCCCGGTGCGCCCTGGGAAAAATTTTTTTGAACATTTTCGGGCGAGGCGGTCTATGATCGCGAACCGCCGACGGTTTGCGGTGGGATCGTGCCCCAGAACCGCCCTTGGAGGCCGCGGACCGGAGGAAAGCCCTCCGGCCAGTCCGTGGGCCAATTCCCTGGGAGGATGGGGTCTCCGAGGGGGGAACCATGGATTGCCCCCCGGCGATCCCTCCCCACGACCCACGGCGGACGCGGGATGACAGACGATTCGACACCAAGACGCTGCCCATGATTGACGTAGAGAATCTGATCAAGGAGTTCGGGCCCAAACGGGCGGTGAACGGGGTTTCCTTCACGGTCCGCCGCGGCGAGATCCTGGGCTTCCTCGGGCCCAACGGCGCGGGCAAGTCCACCACCATGCGCATGATCACCGGGTTCTTCCCGCCCACCTCGGGCCGGGTGCGCATCGGTGACCACGACATCTCCGAAGACCCCATCGCGGCCAAGAAGCTCATCGGCTACCTGCCCGAGAGCGCCCCGTGCTACTCGGACATGACCGTCAGCGGCTTCCTGCGGTTCACCGCCGAGATGCGGGGCATGCGGGGGGCGCAGATCGACGAGGCCGTGGCCAAGGTGGCCGGCCTGTGCTTCCTCGAAGGCGTGCTGCACCAGAGCGTGGACACCCTTTCCAAGGGCTACCGCCACCGCACCTGCTTCGCGCAATCGATCCTGCACGACCCCGAGGTGCTGGTGCTCGACGAGCCGACCGACGGCCTCGATCCCAACCAGAAGCACGAGGTCCGGCAGATCATCAAGCGCATGGGCCAGACCAAGGCCATCATCTTCTCGACCCACATCCTGGAGGAGGTCGAGGCCTGCTGCTCCCGGGCGATCATCATCGACCGCGGCACCGTGGTGGCCAACGGCACCCCGGCCGAACTGAAGGCCCGGGCCGACGCAGCCGGATCGGTGCACCTGCGCGTGCGCGGCGTGTCGGGAGACACCCTCAAGGGTCGACTGGGTTCCCTGCCGGTGGCCGGCCGGGTGCAGATCCAGGACAACGGCGACGGTTCCCTCTCGGCCCGGGTGTTCCCGCGCGACAAGTCCACGCGGGCCGACCTGGCCCTGTCCATCGCCCAGGCCGCCACCCAGGCGGGCTGGAGCTTCGACGAACTCCACACCGATGAGGGCCGGCTCGACGACGTCTTCCGGGCGATCACCCTGCCCGACTCCGTGAAGGCCCGAGACTGACCCATCGGGCAACGGCCCCGCACCGGCCCCCGGCCGTGCGGCGGCGGTGCTCCGCCCCCAACCCAACCTCTTTCCATCCCCGACCCCATGAACGAATCGCTTCGGAACATCTGGACGATCCTCAAACGCGAGCTCAGCGGCTACTTCGCCTCCCCGGTGGCCTACGTGTTCATCGTCATCTTCCTGCTGCTCAACGGCTTCTTCACCTTCATGCTCGGAGGGTTCTTCGAGCTGGGCGAGGCCTCGCTCTCGCGGCCCTTCTTCAACTGGCATCCGTGGCTGTACCTCTTCCTGGTGCCCGCCGCCGGCATGCGCCTGTGGGCCGAGGAGCGCCGCGTGGGCACCCTGGAGCTGCTGCTCACCATGCCGATCACGGCCGCGCAGGCCATCATCGGCAAGTTCCTGGCCTGCTGGGCCTTCCTGGCGCTGGCGCTCGCACTGACCTTCCCGGTGGTGGGCACGGTGTACTATCTCGGCCACCCCGACGGCGGCGCCATCTTCGCCGGATACCTAGGCAGCCTGCTCCTGGCCGGCGCCTACCTGGCGGTCACGGTCGCCACCTCGGCCATGACCCGAAACCAGGTCATCAGCTTCATCCTGTCGGTGGTGATCTGCTTCTTCCTCATCCTCGCCGGGTGGGAACCGGTCACCAGCCTGCTTGTCCGCTGGGCCCCGGCCGGGCTCGTCGACCTGGTCACCGGGTTCTCGGTCATGCCGCACTTCGCCAGCTTCCAGCGCGGGGTGGTGGACTTCCGCGACCTGCTCTTCTTCGCCTCGGTCATCGTCTTCAGCCTCTTCGGCACCAGCGTGATCCTCCGCGGCCTCCGCGGCGCCTGAACCCCAGAGACCCTCTTCCTGCGCCATGAAACAGACCAAGATCCAATCCCTGCTGTTCTCGACCGCCGGTGTGACCCTCGCCTTCGTGGCGATCACCGGCCTGAACCTGATCTTCAGCCCGGTGCGCGCCCGGCTCGACCTCACCGCCGACGGCCTGCACACCTTGTCCGACGGCTCGCGCAAAATCCTCTCCAAGATCGACTCCAACGTGGAGGTCCGGCTCTACGTCTCGCGCGGCGAGAACCGGATGCCCAGCGCCCTCAAGAACTACGCCCAGACCGTGGAGGACCTGCTGCAGGAATTCCGGGCGGCCTCCGGCGGCAGGATCACCATCCAGCGGCTCGACCCCGAACCCGATTCCGACGCCGAGGACACCGCCAAGCTCGACGGCATCGAGCCGATCCCGGTGGGTCAGATGGGCGGCGACCCGATCTATTTCGGGCTGGCCGTCAGCCTCGCCCCCGAGACCAAGGCCATCCCGTTCCTGTCGCCACAGCGCGAGAAACTGCTCGAATACGACATCGCCCGGGTCATCTCCCAGGTCATCGCCACCAACAAGCCGGTGCTGGGCGTCATGAGCCCGCTGCCGGTGCTGGGCGGGCCCGGCGCGATGAACCCCATGATGATGCAGATGGGCCGCCAGCCGCAGCAACCGGCCTGGATCACCTTCAGCGAACTAAAACGCGACTTCGCGGTGGAGAACGTCCCGATGGACAGCGACTCCATCCCCGAGAAGGTCCAGGTGCTGCTCGTGGTGCATCCGAAGGACGTCTCCGAGAAGGCCCAGTTCGCCATCGACCAGTTCGTGCTGCGCGGGGGCAAGCTCATCGCCTTCCTCGACCCGCAGTGCATCACCGACAACCGCAATCCCAACCCGATGGGCCTGAACCTCGGCGGCGGGTCCTCCCTGCCCAAGCTGCTCGAGACGTGGGGCGTGGCCCTCGATCCCTCCAAGGTGGTGGCCGACCGCACCTTCAGCCGCGAGTTGCAGGGCCGCGACGGACGCCCGCAGCCCGTGCCGGCCTTCCTGTTCCTCAACGCCGACGGCGTGAACCGCGACGACGCGGTGACGAGCCAGAGCGACAACCTCTGGCTGCCCTTCGCCGGCGGCTTCACCGGCAAGGCGGCCGACGGCCTCCGAGCCGACGTGCTTATCAAGTCCTCCGAGGACTCCCAGCTCGTCGACGGCATGACCTCGCAGTTCAACGGGGCCAAGATCCTCGACGAGTTCGCCCCGGCCCGGACCAACTACCCGCTGGCCCTGCGCCTTTCGGGCAAGTTCAAGACGGCCTTCCCCTCGGGCAAGCCGGGCGACACCAACGCCACCGCGCTCAAGGAGGCCAAGTCGGACACCGTGGTGTACCTCTTCGGTGACGTGGACTTCCTCAACGACGCCTACTCGGTCGAGGTGAACCCGATGCTCGGGCTGGCCATGCCGCGCAACGGCAACCTGGCCCTGGTGCAGAACCTCGTCGAGCAGGCCTCGGGCGACGTCAGCCTGGTCGGTGCCCGCGGCCGCGCCTCGGTGAGCCGGCCCTTCACGGTCGTGCAGAAGATGGAGGCCGAGGCCCGCGCCCGCTACCAGGGCAAGATCGAGGGCCTCAACCGCAAGGTCGAACAGCTCCAGAGCAAGCTCAACGACGTGCAGATCAAGCAGGAGGGCAACACCTCCAAGATCATCCTCACCAAGGACCAGCAGGACGCCATCGCCAACTTCAAGAAGCAGCAGGTCGAGGCCCGCAAGGACCTGCGCAAGGAGCGCCGCAACCTCGACGTGGACGTCAAGAATCTCGAGAACCGGGTCAAATGGCTGAACATCGCCGCGATGCCCCTGCTGGTCTCCGCCGCCGGGATCGCCCTGGCCATCGCCCGCAAGAACCGCACGAACGCCAAATGAACACCAAGCAACTGGCCATCCTCGTCGCCGTCGGCCTCGCCCTGGGCGGAGCCGGCCTCTACGTCCGCAACCAGCAGTCCGCCGGCTACCGGCAGTCCTCGGCCCAACTCGGCGGGGTCCTGCTGGCGGGGCTCGACGCCTCCTCCATCGCCGGGGTGCGCATCACCCAGGGCACCAACCAGCTCAACCTGCTCAAGTCGGGCAACGACTGGACGGTGAAGGAACGGGGCGGGTATCCCGCCAACTTCGGATCCATCCAGGACTTCGTGCGGAAGCTGGTGGACCTCAAGGCCACCCAACCGGTGCAGGTGGGCCCCTCGCGGCTGCCGGCGCTGGAACTGCTGGCCCCGGACAAGGGCCCGGGCGTGCTGGTGGAACTGCTCGGTGCCGACGGCAAGGCGACCCGTTCGCTGCTCTTGGGCAAGAAGCACACCAAGAACGGAGCCCAGGACGACGGCGGCTTCGGGGGCATGGGCGGCGGCTGGCCCGTCGGCCGCTACGTGATGGTCGACAACAAGATCGAGACCGCCGCCCTGGTCAACGAGCCCCTCGCCAACGCCGAGCCCAAGCCCGACCAGTGGCTCGAGAAGGAGTGGTTCAAGGTCGAGCAACCGCTCTCCGTGACCCTCAGCCATCCCGACGCCACCAACAGCTTCACCCTCACCCGGACCAACGAGTTCTCGGAGTGGACCCTGGTGGACGCCAAGCCCGAGGAAAAGGTGGACACGGCGAAAACCGGGGCCTTCAGCTCGCTGCTCAGTTCGCCGAGCTTCGACGACGTGCTCGTCGATGCCCAACCGGCCGCCCTCGGCCTCGACAACCCCGTCCAGGCGAAGATCCGGACCGCCGGCGGCTGGACCTACACCGTCAAGGTGGGCAAGGCGCAGGAAGGCGACCGCCACCCGGTGCAGTTCACCACCGAGGCGCAGCTCGTGACCCAGCGCACGCCTGGCAAGGACGAGAAGAAGGAGGACGCCGAGAAGCTCGACAAGGAGTTCGCCGAGAAGCTCAAGAAGCAGCAGGAGAGGCTCGCGGCCGAACAGGCCCGCGGACGGTGGACCTATCTGGTCAGCAAGTGGTCCATCGACTCCCTGCTCAAGAAGCGCCCGGAGCTGATGGTCGATCCCAAGAAGGACGACGCCGCAGCCTCCCCCGATGCGCTGTCTTCACCGGTGGCGCTGCCGAAGCTGGGCGGCGAGTGAGCCGGCCGGAGCGTTCGTCGGGAGCCTGAAAACACGCCCCTCTTCCCTGGCCAGACTCCTGCCGGACTCCCTCTCGTCCATCCTTCCGAACCCGCCCCATCCCGGGGCCGGGTTCGCTTCGTTACGGCGTCCGAGTCCGCCATCGGTCCCTCGGCCCGGCCAGACCCCGGGCCGCACGCCTTGCCGGGGGAGCCCTTCCCGAAACAGTCCGACGCAACGGGCTCAGGATCGCCACGGCGCCAAGATCAACGGATGGGTGTGCGGAGAGGGCCGATCGCCCGGACCTCACGGGCCGCCCGGGCCTCGGTCAGGATCCGCATCTCCTCGGCGGCGACGCGGCGGTGGTCGTAGCGCTCGACGAATCGCCGGCCTTTGAGGCCTCGCTGGCGGGCTTCATCGGGATGGTCGAGCCAGTGCAGGATGCGGGTGGCAGTCGCGGCGAGGTCTTTCTGCGGCACCAGATCCAATTGCCCCGGAAACACGCTGCGGAAGACAGGCACCTCCATGGCGACCACGGGCAGACCGGCTGCGAGGAACTCGTTGACCGAAAGGCCCCAGCCCTCCTCGCGCGAGAGGCTCAGGCCGACCCTCGCGCGCGCGACGAGCGACACCTTCTCGGCCTCGGAGACGGGGCCGGAGCACTGCACGGACGCTCCCAGCCCGGCCGTCGAGATCCGGGCCTGCAATTCCGCCCGGTGCGGTCCCTCGCCGATCACCAGCAGTCGCGACCCGGGCCGTCGGCGGACCACCTCCTGCCACAACGGCACCGCGTCGAAGACCCCCTTGTGCTCGTGAACCCGGCCCAGCAGGACCGCGTCGAACTCCTTGGATTGATCGACGGCCAGCGGGATTCGTTCGAGATCGATGCCGTACCCCGTGGCGTGGGTCCGGCTGGGCCGCAGGCCAAGCGCGGTCTCGACGGCGTTGAAGTCGCGGGCGATCAGCTCGGTGCCGCACAGGATCGCATCGGCCTCACGGTTCAACCACCGGGCGCTCGTGCGCTCGGAGAGGAAATGCAGCCGGTCGAAGAGCCCGGCCGGCTGGCGCTGGGTGGACAGCACGTGGTGGATCTTCACTGCCAGGGTCGCCCCACATCGCCGGGCCAGCGTGCGCGCCGGGCCCACTTCGTAGATGAACTGGGCGCAGGCCAGCACCACGTCGTAGGTCTCCGGAAGGCGGACGAAGCGGGCAGTCAGCATGCGCCAGGCGAAGATCGGCAGGTAGCGCCAGGTCTGCCCGAGGTAGCCGTTGGGGTCGAAGAGATCGTCGCTGCTGATCAGGCGCGACTTCGGGTAGAGGCTCCGGAACACCGGCCAGGCGGAGCGTCCCACCAGGAAGTCCACCGTGTGCCCGCCGGCGATCCAATGCTCGACCACCCCTGCGAAATAGGTCTGCACCCCGGACACCGACCGGGCATCGAGTGCCGAATTATAGACGATCAGGACGTTCACCGGCCCCATCCAACCCCAAACCAGCCCGCGTCTCCAGCCCCCGGACGACCGCTCCCGAGCCCCGTCCGCCCAAGCATTCCTCCTGGAACCCTTGCCGCCCCGGGGCCGCATTGACAGCGCGCCCGAACCACCACCACCTTGGTCGGACGTCCGGACCCGGCCCGACAACCGACACCCATGAATCCCTCCCGGCATCCCTCGGACCCCGGGCCTCCGAAGCGGCGACCCGCCCCGGGGACCGGCCCGGATGCGGCGCTTCGACGGCATCTGGCCTGGATGGCGACGGGCGCAGTGGCGCTGCCCTCCTGGATTGCCAAGGCGGCCGACGCGCCGGCCGACCCCGGCGTCGGTCTGCGGCACCGGGGATTGCCCGCCGCGCTCACGCGGGTGCCCCAGACCCTGCTGGCGATCGCCCATTCCGAGGAGGGCCAGCGCGAGTTGGGCATCGGGCCCGACACCGAGACCGGGTTCGACGAGGCGCTGCGCAAGGCGGCCGCCGGTTGGATGCGATGGCGCAACCTGCCCGAGGCGGCGCAGCGCGAGGCGATCGCCGAGGCCGAGACACGGGTCGTCACCGAGGTGCGGCGGCGCCTGGGCGGCTCGGCCGCGGCCCGCCTTCGGCAACTGGAACTCCAGGCCCAGGGCGCCCGGGCCGTCCTCCGTCCCGAGGTGGCCGATCATCTTTCGATCACCGACGGGCAACGCGCGCGCCTCGACGCGCTCTTCGAGCGGTCCGACCAGGCGTTGGCCCAGATCCCGTCCGTCGGGGCCACCGGCCGGGCGCGCCGGCAGGCCGCGATCGTCCGCTTGCGCCAGGTCGAATCCGAGGCCTTCAGGAAACTCCTGGTCGACGGCCAGCAGGCCCGATGGCTCGAGAGCTTGGGCGAGCAGCGGGAGACCGGGTCCTTCGAGCGGGTGCTGCCGATGGCCCCGGAACTGGTCGACTCGGGCATCTGGGTCGATCCGGATCGCAAGGCACGCCTCTCGGACCTGCGGGGCAAGGTGGTGCTGCTGCATTACTACGCCTTCCAGTGCCACAACTGCCACGCCAACTTCGACGTCTACAACCGCTGGCACCAGGAGTTGCGCGACCAGGGCATCGTGGTGGTCGGCGTGCAGACCCCGGAGACCGACGACGAGCGCGATGCCGGCAGGGTGCTGGAGGCGGCCAGGAAGGCGCGGTTCGAGTTCCCGGTGCTGGTGGACCTCAAGAGCGCCAACTGGGAGGCCTGGGGCACGACGATGTGGCCCACCGTGTACGTCATCGACCGTCGGGGCTACGTGCGCCACTGGTGGATGGGGGAACTGCGCTGGAAGGGAGCCCAGGGTGACCGCGAGATCGAACGTCTGGCCCGGCGTCTCTCGGCCTGAGACGGGGTCGTGCGGGAGCATGCCCGACCAGGGGTCGCCCTGTCGGGCACCGTCCAGCCGCATTGCCACGGTCCAGGTGCGTCACGAAGCTGGAAAACCGACGGCGTGTCGTCCAAGGTTTGGCTTCCGATGATCCTGCCCCAACTGCTGTGGCGCTTCGTCCAACACCGCGATGATCCGGAGTTCTACCGGATGCAGGCCGTGGATGCGATCGGCTGGATCGAGGAGGCCGGTGTCGCCGTCGGGCCCGGCACGCGGGTGCTGGACCTCGGCTGCGGCCACGGGGTCTTCGGCGGAGAACTGCGGCGGCGGGGCTGCTCGGTGACCTTCGCCGACGAACAGAACCACCTGCTGCCCGAGTACCGCGATCAACCCTTCGTCGCGGTGAACCTCGACCGGGATCGGCTGGACCGGCTCGCCCTGACGGGCTTCGACCTGGTGATCTGCTCGAACGTGCTGGAACACCTCGCCAAGCCGGAGGCCTTCCTGTCGCAGGCCGATGGCCTGCTGGCCCCCGGGGGGCGCTTCTACCTGAGCTGGACCAACTGGCTCTCGCCTTGGGGCGGACACGAGTTCTCGCCGTGGCACTACCTGGGACCCCGGCTGGGTCCCGCCATCCACGACCAGCTTGGGAAGACCCGGTTCCATCGTCCCGGGACCAACCTCTTCATGACCTCCATCGGGGGCATCCTCCGACACCTGCGCGAAGCGACCGACCTGCGCCTGACGCGGCGGGCCCCGAGGTACTATCCCGAGTTCTGGTTCCTGCTGCACCTGCCGGTGGCGCGCGAGTTCCTCGCCTGGAACTGCGCCCTGCTGCTCGCCCGCCGCGCCGACCGCACCGGCAGTGGATCCCCCGGGGCGACCCCGCCAGGAACTTCCATCCCAGCGTCCACCGCCCCATGAACACAGCCTCCCCCATTGCCCCACGACGGCTGAACCTCGGCTGCGGCCTGGATATCCGACCCGGGTGGGTGAACCTCGACTCGGTGGATTACGGGGGAAACCAGCTCTGCGAGCTGAACCAGTACCCGTGGCCGTTCCCGGAGAACCACTTCGACGAGGTCTACGCCTCGCACATCCTCGAGCACATGGGCAACTTCAACGCCGTGGTCACCGAGATCTGGCGGGTGTGCCGGCCCGGGGCGATCCTCACGGTCAAGGTGCCGTTCTTCCTCAGCACCAAGTTCTATTCCGAGCCCGACCACCGCATCCCCTTCGGCATCCGCTCCTTCGACAACTACGAGGACATCACCGGCCGCAACCTGAAGTTCTACGAGCAGTGGAAGCTGGGCCACCGGACCAACTACGGCAGCAAGGCCCGCTTCGTGGTCGAATCGAAGCGCTTCCACTTCTCCAACTTCGCCCTGCTGCGGTGGCTCAACGGGCCCATCAACCTCGAGCCCGTGATCTTCGAGCGGTTCTTCGCGACCGTGCTGACCCCCGAGGAGGTCCATTTCCGTCTTCGCGTGTCCAAGGGCTGAACCTCAGGACCCATGGGCGGTCCTTCACCGGCCCGCCCGGGAACCCCTCCCCGGATCACTCGCGGTTCGACACCCCGGGCCGATCCGGGCTAGGCTGCGCCGTCATGTTCGAAGTCACCCGGTCCCAACTGGACGCCGTCACGTCCAAGCTCGGACAACTGCGCCGGTTCATCGACCTGCCCGAGGCCACCAAGCGGCTGGCCGAATACGAGGCGCAGATGGCTTCCGACGCCTTCTGGAGCAACCAGGAAGCGGCCAAGAAGATCATCGAGGAGTCCAACGCCCTGAAGAAGAAGGCCGAACCGCTGATCCAGTTCGGCAAGCGGGCCGACGATCTGGGGGTGCTGCTGGAGCTGGGCGAGGCCGAACCGCAGGCGGGCCAGGAGGCGGTCCAGGCCGAGGCCGACGCCGAGCTGACCAAGCTCGATGGCGAGATCGAGGCCTATGAGCTGGAGGTGCTGCTCACCGGCCCCCACGACCGTCGCAGCGCCATCTTCAGCGTCCAGGCCGGCGCCGGCGGCACCGAGGCCCAGGACTGGGCCCAGATGCTCTCCCGCATGTACGAGCGCTGGTTCGAGAGCCGTGGCTGGGAATTCGAATCCACCGACGCCCTGCCGGGGGAACAGGCCGGGCTCAAGAGCGTCACCTACCGGGTCACCGGCCACAACGCGTACGGGTTCTGCAAGGCCGAGCGCGGGGTGCACCGGCTGGTGCGCATCTCCCCCTTCGATTCCAACAAACGCCGGCACACCAGCTTCGCCAGCGTGGACGTCATCGCCGAGATCGACGACATCTCCGAGAGCGACATCGTCATCCCCAAGAGCGAGATCCAGCGCGACACGTTCCGGTCGGGCGGCAAGGGCGGGCAGAACGTCAACAAGGTCGAGACGGCCGTGCGCCTGACCCACATCCCCACCGGGTTGGTCGCCGCTTCGCAGGCCCAGCGCAGCCAGGCGCAGAACGAGGTCACGGCGATGACCATGCTGATCTCCAAGCTCTTCGCCCTGAAGCTCGACCAGGCCAAGTCCGACATGGACAAGTTCTACGGCGAGAAGGGCAGCGTGAGCTGGGGCAACCAGATCCGCAGCTACGTCTTCCAGCCCTACCGCATGGTCAAGGACCTGCGCACCGGCGTGCAGACCAGCGACGTCCAGGGCGTGATGGATGGGGCGCTCGACCCGTTCGTCAACGGGTGGCTGCGCGGCGGGTGCCCCACCAAGCGCATGCAGGGCGTCGGCGACGACGACGAGTGAGCCACGGAGCCCGTGGGGGCCCCGGGGCGCCGTCGGTCCCGATGGGCGGCGCGCCTGCAGCACGGCGGGCCATGCACTCGGGCACCGCCTGGCTCGTGGCTCAACGCGTGCCGACCGCCAGCAGGGTCTCCAGGCAGGGCTTCTGCTCCTCGCGGGCCACCTTGGTGATCTCGATCTCCGACAGGCCCGCCGCCTCGAGCCAGCGGTGCAGGTCGCTCTCGGCGAAGCCGAGCCAACGGTCGCCGTAGAGTTCGCGGGCCTGCACGAATCGGTGCTTCACCAGGTCCAGGATCATCACGCGCCCACCGGGCCGCAGGAGGCGGGCGGCGGCCTCGAGGGCCTTGGCCGGATCCTCGGCGTGGTGCAGGGCCTGGCTGAGGATGACGAGGTCGACCGATGCCGGGTCGATGGGCGGATCCTGCAGGTCGCCCAGGCGGAACTCGAGGTTGGTCAACCCGTTCTGGCGGGCCTTCCGGGCGCCGAACTGCACCATCTTCTCGGAATTGTCCACGGCGATGACCCGCCGGCAACGCCGGGCCAGCAACTCGGCCAGAAGGCCCTCGCCCGAGCCCAGGTCGGCCACGTCGATGGCCGGGAGCATCCGCAGGAGCAGGTGCCCGAAGGCCTGCCAGGAGCGGCCCGGTCCGTAGCTGCGGTCGAAGCGACCGGCCACCTGGTTGAAGTAGACCTGCGCCTGCTCCTCGCGCCGCGCCAGCACCCGGCGCAGGTTGAGCTGGTCGCCCTCGTGCTCGGGCAGCTCCTTGGCCCCCTGCATGGCCAGCCGCGTGAACTCCCGCACCTGCACGTCGGCCTGCGGGTTCAGCCGGTAGAAGGTCCGCTTGCCCTCCCGCCGGGAAAGCACCAGGCCCGTCTCGGACAGCAGGCTGAGGTGGGTCGAGACCCGGGATTGCCCGAGGCCGGTGATTTCCTGGATCTCATTGACGGGCAACTCCTCGGCCTCGAGGAGGGCCACGATGCGCAGCCGGGTCGGGTCGGCCAGGGCGCGCAGGGAGCGGAGGGTGGGCGTCATGGGGAGCCGGTGGAACCAGCTTTCCGATTGAACTCCGCCACCCGGCCCGGAACAAGCTTCTCCCGGCCAAAGCCCTCCGCCCGGCGGGGTTTTCGGACAGGCTCCAAGGCGGATTGAATGGATTCCTCGGAGGTTCCGTCGCTGGACCAGGTCGGGCCCGTCAGGAAGCCCGATCCCCACCCGAGCGCAAGGCACGCGATCCGAACCCGATGACCCCCGGCATGAGTCCTTCCAGCGCACCGCAAGGATCCGGTGGCCGATCCGGGCCGATGCACGGCGGCACGTCCACGGCGGGCACCTCGTACGCCCTCCGACGCCTCGGGCCGGCAACCTGCCGGGGCTTCCTGCGCGGGGTCGCCTCGGGGATCCGCGCGATGGCCGGTCTTTCGATTCCGTGGCTGGCCCTCGGGGTGGTCCTGGGGCCCGGGCCCGCCGCGGCGGCCGCCGACCTGTCCACGTGGCATGCCCGCCCCGCATCGGCCGCCCCGGCCATGCGCTCGGCCTCCGAGGTCACCCTGACGGGGGCGACATGGACCCACTGGGTCTCACCCGACACCGTCGACCATCCGGAGGTGGAGGTGACCCTGAGGGTCGAGAAACCGGCCACGCGGTTCGACTTCTTCGGCTCGAGCTGGTCGGCCTGGCCGGATCCCCGGTTCGAGGATCTCGGCTTCGAGGCCGGGGTCACCCTCTGCGAATCCCCGGACGCCCGGAGCGGCTACCGGGTGCAGGTGTCGCTTCAGCACCAGCAGGTCGCGCTGGTGAGATTCCCCGACGGCGGCTACCTGGCGTCGGTCCCCTGCCCGCTCCAGCCGCGGATCCCGATCGCCCTGCGGGTCAGGGCGGCCGGCGGCGTGGTGGAGGTGTGGGTGGATGGCCAGTCCCGCCTGCGGCACGTGGATCGGCTGGGAGCCGGCGTGTCGACGGGGCACGTCGCCCTCGGGGTGGCCAGCGGGGCCACGGTTCGGTTCGGCGACCTTCGGGTCCGGTCGAGTCCGGCGCCGAAGCCCGTCGTCGTCGCGGCCCACGGCCCGAGGTTCAGCGCCCGGCGATGGCTGGGGAACCGATGGTTCGTCTTCGACGGCGACGAGCCGGTGCTGCAGCTGCACTCGGCGGCCGACCCCAGCCAGTTCGCCAAGCTCCGGCCCGGGGTGAAACCCCTGCTGACCTTCGACTCCCATTGGGGCATCGAGAACCAAGGGGCCTACCGGGAGGCCGCCTCCACCTGGACCGAGCCGACCCTTGAGGGCGGCGGGCAGACGTTGCGGGCCCGCTGGACGGCCCGCCATGTGGGCGGCCGCTTCGCCACGACCTCGTCCCTGCAGGTCGGATACGACGCCCGGCGGGACGTCTACACCTACGACATCGACAGCCGACTCGAGGTGCTGCCCGGGGAGCCGTTCGACTTCCGATACGGGTTCGACTTCGAGCACCACACGCCGTTGGACCCGTTCCGCTGGAAATTCCTGATGATCCGCGACGCCTCGGGCAGGCTCACCTACCGGCCGGTCGCCCCGTTCGATCCCGGGACGCTGGAGGGCATCGCCGCGGAGGATGGCCTTCGGGTGTGGCACGATCGGTTCGACGACCCGGTCCCGGTCTCCCCGGCGGTGGAATACTCGATCGACCCGGCCACGCTGCGCGGGCTGGACCCGGAGGGCAAGCCGACCTCGCGACACCTCAACACGGCCGTCTGCGCGGCCTTCTACGACACGGGCGTCTCCTTCGGGCGCACGCTGGCCCGTCCGGGCCATGTCGTGCCGGTGCGCTACCGCTACACTGGGTATCCCTCGGAGGAGACCGGACGGCTCTTCGGCACCGCCCGCGTCCAGGACAACCCGCGCATCGACCCGCGGCACCATTTCGTCTTCGCCGGCAACCAGTGGCCGCGGATCGGCTTCGGAAAGGCGGTTGCGATGGATCAGCCCTGGTGGGGCGGCCGGCCGTTCCTGTCCGGGCACAACGAACGCCCCAGCTACGATCACCTGCCCGACGAGGGGGGCATCCTGCAACTGGGCCCGGTCTCGCGCGCCGTCGCGCCGGTGGGTCCGGCGAAGGTGACCCCGGGTCGGTACCGGGTGACGGCGCGGGTCCGCCAATTCGACACCCACGGGCCGGGCGGCCGCCTGGAGGTGTTGTCCCTGAAGAACGCCGACCTCGAAGGCAACGGATACCTCGGCCTCGACCCGGGCAACCTCCTGCGGACCAACGCCGGATGCCTGCCGACGGGCAGCCATGGCTGGCGCGACGTGGCCTTCCTGGCCGAGGTGCCCGAATCGGCCGGTGGGCTGGCCTTGAGGCTGTCCAACGAGGGCACGGGGCGGGTTTGGGTGTCGGGCGTGGGCTTCGAACCCTGGGGGGATCGCCCCCTGCCGACGGACCTGCTGCCGGCCCAACCGAGCCTTCCACCGGCGCGATTCGGCGCCCTCTGGGATCTGCCGATGGCCGAGCAGACGGGCCTGCACGTGTTCAACCGGGGCCAGTCGGCCTACCGCACGCTGGAACTGGCCAACGTCGACTGGGTGGTGGACGGCGGCCGACCCGCCCTGCGGTTCTCGGACAACCCGGTCGGGCGCTCCGATTTCCCCAGGCTGGGCATCCTCGACCAATGGCTGCGCAACCCGCACCAGCGTCACAACTACGCTCCGGTCAGCCACGGGGCCTTCGGGCTGGGAGGCCACCATGGCGGCGGACAACGCCTGCCGGGACTGACCCTCGCGGCCTGGATCCGTCCGGCGGCCCGCATGGGCAAGGGCCATCACGAGGGTCGGGGGGACATCATCGGCTACGGCGCCCGGCGCTTCATCCTCGGACTGGGACGGCAGGAGGCGCCCTACGACCTGGAAGCCCGCCTGAACAACCGGGACCGCATCGGGGCATCGACCCAACTGGTCGCCGACCGGTGGCATCACGTGGCCCTTGCCACCCGGCCGGAGAATGGCCGGTGGCAGGCCACGCTGTTCCTGGACGGCGAGCCGGTGGGGGCCGGCGCATGCGGTTCGCTGCCGATCGACGCCGAGGTCCCGGACTCGGTCGTGCTCGGGGCCGAGCTGTTCTACCTGCACGATGCCTACTACCGGGGCCTCATGGGCGAGGTGTTGGTCGTGCCGCGGGCGCTGGAGACTGCCGAGGTGCGGACGTTGGCCGGATCCGGCGGCAGGACGCCGTGACCCTCGGGCAGGCGACTTTCCGCCCCCCGGGGAACCGCCGGGCCATCCGAAGGCCATCAATCCGGCTCGGCCGGTGGTGGCACCTGCCCACCCCGGGCGGTTTCCCCTTGGACTCCCGCCTTGTCGGGGCGCCCGGGGTCCGCGTAGGGTTTCTCCACAGTCCTGACACACACCCAGTCTCCACTCGCAAATCCATGAACTCCGCA
>Ga0194123_10000529_pt1 | contig 70934 bp, 72 predicted proteins | sample TA2MahsurfametaG_5_FD_155479 | JGI IMG/M metagenome (GOLD analysis project Ga0194123, IMG submission 155479) | Freshwater microbial communities from Lake Tanganyika, Tanzania - TA2015023 Mahale A surface | ecosystem: Environmental > Aquatic > Freshwater > Lake | place: Tanzania: Lake Tanganyika... | reverse complement strand
CACACCGGGGATCTTACGTGCTTCTTCCAAACCTTGGATTGCCTGCACCTGACCGGCAGGAAATTCAAAAAAATGCAGCAGCGCATGCCGGGATGCTGTCAGGGGATTTACAGATACCGTGTTTTCTGTTTGCAAGGCATACAGCACATCATATACGGGTACTCCACTCACATGGGGCACAATGTCCGAGGGTATGAGCGTACCGCCGCCCCGACAAGCCATTTCCACCAAAAAAAATCCCTGCGGATTTACTATGTATTCGGCATGGGTAACACCAAACTGCAATCCGGTTTTGGCGATGATATCGTTGTGAAATGCAATCAGCGTATCTTCCAGTGTAGCATCCAGCGGTGCAGGATACTGCAGGTCGCTGGCAATACCGGTTCTGAAGTGTTTTTTGGCACTGATGGCCAGGGTATAATGCCCTTCTGGGGTCATAAGGCCTTCCACCGTAATTTCAGATCCAGTAATAAATTGTTCTATCAGCACGTAATCCTGCGGCGTTTGTGCAAACGCCTCACGGATGGCATTATTCAGTATGGCTTCAGCACAGCCCGCAGCGATGCGTGAGATTCCCCTGCTGCTCTGGGCATCTGCCGGTTTCAGCATGGCATCACCCGGAAAATCGCGTAAAAACTGCATCGCATCTTCCACGTTATACACCTTTCGAAATGCGGGCATGCGGCTTGCATCAATTTCGGCTACAAAGGCACGGTTAACGGCTTTGTTGGCAAACCGTTCCACCGATTCAATGGTGTTGCTGCGGGTTCCGTACTTAGCCGAAAGGGCTGCCACCGTTTGGGTGCTCACATCGGTTTGTTCGCTGGTTACAAAATCAATTTCCAATCTGCGGTTTTGCACCTTCCTATAAATGCCTTCCACATCGCGGGCGTCACACTGTATATGCACGTCTGCAATGGCAGCACAAGGCGAGTTTTCATTGGGATCGGCCAGCACTATCCGGTGTCCTTTGTTTTTCAAATATTGCATCCAAGGCAACTGCCATTTTCCGCCGCAAATGAAAAGTATATGGCTGTGGGATGTGTTCATGCTGTAAGATGGTATCCTAGGGCTGTCAATTCCGAATCCAAATCCTCCGTTTTCATAACTGCCGCACCCAGCCCGCTTCTGCCAAAACCATTTCCGGAATACAACATGTACAATTGTGCATCACGTGGGTATACAAAACCGTAGCTTACCATTTCGCTGTCCCAGCCTGCGGGCGAAACATCCAGCCCCAAAGCATGGGTGTGTCTGTTCCAGTTAATACCATCTGTGGATGCGGCAAAACCGATACGGTAGTAGTCTCCGCGGTAGCTATACCACATGAGATACAAGCCTTTGTACAGTAAAACACAGGGCCTTGCCGTCACGTATTCGCCGCTGCCGGTATCGTAATCAATGCATACTTTACCGGTTCTGTCCCAGTTTAAGCCGTCATTTGAACTTGCATAGCGGATATGGTAGTAGTGGGGATGGTCGTTTTCATCCTTACCCCAGTGGGTAAAGGTGGTATAATACATTTTCCAGCCGTCTGCTTCCTTCAGCACACACATTGAGCCCGTGCCAAAGGGTTCTTCATCGGTTCTGGGGAAGATGCCGGCCCTGGAAACTTTCTGAAATGCCGGTTGACCCGCTGTTCTTATTGCCAAACCCGGATCGTTGATGAACGGGGTGTGAGCACCGATGGTCCAGCCGGTATAGTAAAGATATTCGATACCGTTTTCACGTACCACCCAGGGATAGGATGTTCCGTTGAAATCAAATACCCCGCGCTCACCCAGTGTTATCAGCGGGTTGTGAGCAATTTCAAGCACTTCAAAAGTATTGGCATCAAAAAACACCTCGCCTATTCTGCTTCGGTTTTCAGTGGCCCTGCCGGAAACCAAAACACGCAGGCGACCATCAGGCAGCAGTTCGGCCCAGCAGTTGCCGGCTCCCGAAGACATCCACCCTATTTCGGGGCGGGGCTGCAATATCTGTCCTGTTTTTACCCAGCTCACTATGCTTCTTCTGTTTGCTCTGCGATGATAAACAAAGGCCTGTTTTTTACCTGCTCAAAGGTTTTTCCGATATACAGACCGGCAATGCCCAGCATCAGCAGAATAATACCTGTGGTGAATAAAATGAGCACCACGATAGACGGCCAGCCCATTTCAAATTGTACAAAAAAGCTTTTTATTATGATATAAGCTACTCCCAGCAGGGAAGCCAAGAAGGAAACCAGACCAAAACCAATGGACAACCGCAGGAGTTTGTCGGATTGTGAAATTACCCCGTTTACAGCATGTCTGAATAACCTTCTCAGGGTATAGGATGATTTCCCCTCGAAACGCTCATCCTGTGTTACCTGCACAAAACCGCGGCGAAAACCCAGCCAGGCAATGATCATGGATGAATGGCGGTGATAATCGCGAATACCTGTAAATGCTCCTGCAACCTTGCGGCTAATAAGGGTCATGGTTCCCAGATTCTTTTCCAGTTTCACATCGGACAGGTTGTTTACCACAAAGAAAAAAAGGTCGCTGGTTATTTTTCGGTAAAAACCATACTTCTTTTGGGCCTTTAGGGTACAAACCACATCATAACCTTCATGGTATTTTTCCAGCATCAGCGGAATGTTTTCGGGCCTGTCTTGCAGGTCACAGTCCATGATAACCATAACAGAGCCAGTTGCCACACTGATGCCCGCGGTAATGGCATAATGCTGCCCGAAATTTTTGGATAGCCGAAATGCCCTGACAGCAGGATATTGTGCTGCCAGTGATTGTAAAACTTCCCAAGAACCGTCGGGGCTCCTATCATCTACCAATATGATTTCTGCATCCCACTGCTGGCTTTTTATAACCGCATCCAGGCGCTGAACCAGTGCAGGCAATATCTTTTCTGCCTTATAAACCGGGCTTATGATGCTTACTTTCATGGTTTTAGTATCTGATGGGCCATTTATACCTGCGGTTTTCCGGTATAACCCGAAACTGCTCCATATTTTCTGCCACCCGCACGAAGTAGCCCAGCCTCCCTTTGATATGGTCGCTGTACTTCTCTATATCCGGCAATGCCCGGCATATGTCGTATTGCTGGGTAAAAAACGATAAGGTATGTTTTAGCACAATGATGGTGCGGGGTTTATCTGTTGTGTTTTTTCCGGCAGCGTGGAAGGTGGCGGCATCGCAAAACAGCACATCCCCGGGTTCCAGTTCGGCTGCTATTTTGTTTTTTTCTATGTAATCCGCATCGGGCAAATCTTTGTGTAGGTGCGATTTGGGAATCAACTCCGTAGCACCGTTGGCGATGGTGGTTTTCTGAAGCGGAATCATGATGTTTACCGCCGTGCGGATTCCCGGACCGAAATAATACACATCGCGGTGCCACTGATGACCCAGCATGTTGGTCTTAACATCCGGGAACAAGCGAATCAGGTTGTAGTTATGAATGATATGATGCTCGTGGAGCAAAGCCTCCAGTACAGCATCCATTTCCATGTGCTCTTCCAGTAGTTTCACAAAAATATCATCGTATTCAATCACATTGCGAACCTGCTCCAGTTCATTGATCTCCATCAGAAAATCGCGACCAAAACGCGCATGGTCTTTTTCATAATATCCATCGATTCTTTCTGCAATGGTTGCCAAAATCTCCGTGTTGATCATGTTTTTCCCAATGGCATAGCCGTTCTGGTTCATTTTATTCACAATACGGCTTATCTGATTGCTTTCCATGGTTATACGAGTGGGTTTTGTTCCGGGTTGAATCGGTTGCTTTCGGGCTCGTCGAGGTGTTTTTTCAGGCAAACGGTATCGTAGGTGCTCCATTTGCGGCGGTCTATGCAGTCAAACCAGATGTCTTCCTGCTCCTCAATCCAGTCGAGCTTTTTCAGGAAGGCTTCGTTGTGCATGCTTTTGGGAACAATCACCACGCCGCTGTCATCACACACGGCGATGCTGTCGTCATACAATTCTCTGCGGGCTGCGGTGGTGGCGTCATCCAGGTCGTTTTCGTTTTTTGTATTGAAACAACCGATGGGAGATGCTCCTTCCAGCCATATCGGGTAATTTTCCTTAATCAGCCGGGGAATATCGCGCAACTTGCCCAGTACCACCAGGGCCTCAGACTGGCGGTACAGCATCAGGTATTTGGTTACCAAATCCCCAAAAATGGCGCGCTCACCGCAATTGAACGGCTCTGTAATGATAATCAAACCGGAATCAATATCGGCAATCTGTCGGTGATGTTCCCAATTGCTTTCATTGATGGCATAAGTCCATTTAACCCTGCCCACCCGAAAATGGCGTGGGTTCAAGGCGTAAAGCTTGCCGGAAAGCAAGCCGGTTTTATCCAAACAGTCCGCCACCTCCGTGGTACTGATGCGGTTTTGGCGTATTTTCTGGATGATGAGGTCGGTGTAGTTCATGAAATAATTTATTTTAATTCAGCATATATCTCCAGCATCGGTGGATTTGATGCAGTATTTTGTCTTTGCTGGATATTGGCACCTTCAAATTGATAACCGATATAAGACATATAATGGGGGGCTTTGGCAATTACTTTTTGCCCTGGAGCCAGATCAAAAGTATTCCAAATTTTACCATTCACAGAGGAGTCGCCTGCTGGGTGGCACCAGTTAACCAGTATGATTTTAGGATATTTGATGTTGCTGCTATCAGCAAACTTTTCATTCCTGGGCAAACTCTTCAGCCATTGACAACGGTATTCAATTTCTCTTGCTTTTAGGTTTCCATTGCGGTTAACTCGGTTAAAGAAATCCCGTGGATATTCCATGCCTGAATATTGGCTGTAGGCAGGAGTGGATAGCCCTAAAAGGGCTATTGGCAAGGCCCAAGTGATTTGTTTTCTAAATTTTTCACTTTGAATAATTTCAAATAACCCATAGACCGTAAATAATGCCATAAAGGGCATAAACTGATGGATAATTCTTCCGTAAAAAACCATTTTATGCATAAAAAATACCAGGCCTGCATAAATAACAAATCCAATTAACATAGATATGAAAAGAAACTCCGCATGTCCGGGATCGGTTTTGGTTTTTAAGGACCTTTTGAGTACCAGGAACAATAGGGCTGCCAGACCCATAATATAAATCAGGCCCACACCATTTTCTACCTGCCATAAGTATTTAAACAAAAAAGAAAAACCCTCTTCAAAACTCCCTTCAATAATGGTTTGGCTGAGTTGGCGGGCATCAAAAAAATATGATTTTCCACACATACCGGCCAACCCTTCAATGATTAGGAAAGGCAATACAAATGCAGTGGAAAAAATCAAACCCTGTTTGATCCAAATTGTGCTTTTGAAGGACTCTCTGTTTTGATAAAACCAATATAACCCAAAAGCCAAAACCAGCGGATAATAGCCGGGATAGACCAAAAAACAGGCAGAAATGGATAGGCCCTGAAATACCAACGAACGCAGTGTTTTCGGGTTTTTTCCCAGCAGAAAATTAAATGCAAGCAGCCCCAATAGTAAAGAGGTATCATACGGAAAGGTGTGTCTGAGGTATATATAACCATTAAGAGAAACGGAATATAAAATCAAAACCAATAGCGCCTGATATACATTTAAACCCAGCTTCAATGCTAAATGGTAAATATTCGAGAGGATGAGCAAATAAACAACCAAATTAAAAATGTAAATCACCCACGCTGAGGTGGCAGAATTATAGGGAATCATCAAATAATTGGACAACACAATCTGCACCCCGGCAGGCAGTATGGAAGCAATTACCAAGCCCGGTCTGCCTTGTACCTCGAAAATTTGACCTATACCCGAGTTTAAATTGCCCTGTTTTAGCTCCTCAATAAAATTTTGGGCTGCAACATATCTTACCTCATCGGGAAATGACAGATAACCTTTACCTAGCAAGAATATCTTGGCAACAATGGAAATGCAAAGCAGCAGCCAAAAAAATACCTTTTTCTTATCCATGGGCATTCAGTATGTCTTTCGGAACTACCACCTTCACCACCTGCGATATCGTTTCAAACGCAATCCAGACTGTTTCGCTGCCATCGGTATCTTTCAGCACTTCGGCTTCTATGCCTTTAAGTGGACCCTGCTCAATCTTCACTTTATCGCCCTTACGCAAACTGCCGGAAGCGCCGGATTCCAGGTGGTAGCCCTTTTCTATCAGGCTGTGAATCAGTTCTATTTCAGGGGATGACACCTTTGCATCCGCACCGTTGTATTTGAGGTATTTTACCACCCCCGGGATTTGCAGCACCTGGTCTCGCTCCGCGGGTTTGGGCTGCACGAATATGTATCCGTTAAAGAGGGGCATTTCCACCCACTTTTTGCGGTCGCTCCATAAACGTAATTTTTTTACCAACGGCAGGTAGTGCTGTATATGATGCCGTTCCAGCATCACAGCCACTTTTTTCTCCTGCCGGCTTGCCGTGTATACTACATTCCAATGCACGAAGTTTCAAGATACAATGCTGTACTTCTGTTTTAATCTCAAAAATGGAGTTTCTAAAAATCTAAAACTAATCCAAGCTACGAATAGGGTTAAAACTATAATAAAAGGATAAGCAAAAAGCTTGTTATAAAAACCAACCAAAACCAATAGTTTAAGCACCATTGTTACTACAGGTGCATGCCACATGTAGATTCCGTAAGATATTTTTCCACCAAAAGAAAATAATTTCGATTCCAATAATTTGAAGTTTTTACCTCTTACAAGTATAAAAATTAGAGAAGCCATAAAAATTCCATAGAACAAATAGTTATAATAAGGAAACTGATATCCCGAAAAAAGCAGTGCTAATAAAGTCGTTATTAAAACACATTGAACCCAAATTGCACCGAATATTTTATCGAATAACTGATATAATTTGTCTTTTTCATAAACAATTACGGCTACGATACCTCCCAAACCCATCAAATCCAATGGCACTGTATGCATAAGAGCCACGCAATATTCTCTGTATATATTGGAGCGTACAAAATTCTGAAAACAATAAATGAAAAGATGATAAAAAAGTATAACCCCCAACAAACTTAAAATGGTAACTTTAAATCGTTTTAAAATCAATGGCCATATAATATAAAATTGCTCCTCAGATCCAATGGACCAGGTTTGGCTTGCAAACGGAATGGAACCAAAAACCAATAAAACAAGATTGGGAAGCATTAATAAATATAACAACATTTTAAACCCTAAATTATCATAAAAAACTGTTTTGTCTCCATTTTTCAAATCAAATATACTGAAGTAATGAAAGAAAAACAATGCCAACAAAACTATTACAATATATAGTGGCCAAATACGCAAAATTCTTCTAATATAGAATGCTCTAATATTTATAGTTCCTGTTTTTTCTTTTTCTTTAATAAGAAGAAAAGTAATTAGAAAACCGCTTAAGGAAAAAAACAACATTACACCAAACTTGCCTATTTGTTCTATTCCTCTCCAAGAAAAATAATTATCTAATCCAAGTATCCCACTAATCTGTTCAGTATGATTTATAACCACAAACATTGCTGCTATAAATCTCAATCCATCTAGATTGGCAAACCGAAAGTCCTTTGTGCTATTCAAACTACATGTATATACGGCTCCGCCCCTTCAGTCACATAGCGTGGCCTACGGGGTTTGTTTGAAAACGTTGTCCCTGCTAGTTCTTATCGCTGCTCCACAGCAATAAGGGATGGGTTCCGTTTTCACTTATTTTTTCCGTCGAGAATGCCTCGGGTGTAAACGCAATATAGCGAATATGCCTTCCTATCATTCCCTCCGCTTTTTCCACCAATTGGGCCAGGTAGGTTTTGTCTATCTGTCCCACAAATACCAAGTCAATAATCTCGCTGTCCATGCCACGGGCAAAATGCCCCGTGAGGTAAACCTTTTCCAGGTTACCCAAACGGCGAATCACGTGCTCCACAATCTGGTCCAACCCCACATATTTCAGCACAATGTTGTGCAAATCACGGAAGAGTGGATGCGATGTATTGACCTTGAAAATTTTCTTCTTGCCCACGGGCTCAGAGGTAAGCATCTGCGCTTCCTCAAACTTGTTCAGCTCCAGCCTAATAGCATTCGTGCTTTCCCCGAACTCTTCCTCCAGGTTGCGCAAATACGCAGTGGCGTTGGCGTTCAGAAAGAACTTCAACAGCAGTTTTACCCGGGTTTTGGATGAAATCAGGGTTTCGATCATGGAGCATTATTGAGTAGTTTTATTACTCAATAATGCGAAACTAGGGAAAGAAATCGGATTTGCAAACAATTGTGAAGAATTTGGGGGTTGTTTCTTAAGGGTTGGTTTAATTGTTTATTGGTGAATGGTTTAATGGGCTAGTCATGCTTCGACAGGCTCAGCATGAAAATTGCGTTTCCCTACCATTGCCCTGCTTACAGGAGATTCGTTAACGAGGATGGAGCAGCAAGTCCGGTCGGTCTCACTCTGCTGCGCTGCGTAAAGACCAACCGGCAGGAAAAAACCCCAACTATAGACTATCAACTGTTAACTGTCAACTATCGTTATTCTTCCTCCTCCACCACACCCATGGCGCTGAATTTCTCAATGCGCTGTTTTACGAGTTCGTCGGTTTTGAGGGCTTTAAGGGCTTTCATTTCTCTTACGATGGCAGCTTTCACGTTTTTATAGGCCATTTCCGGATCGTGGTGGGCGCCACCCAACGGCTCCTGAATAATGCCGTCTATTAATTTGTTTTTCAGCATATCCTCCGCGCTCAGTTTCAGCGCGTCGGCAGCCTGTTCTTTCTTGTCCCAGGTGCGCCACAAAATGCTGGAGCAGCTCTCAGGTGAAATTACACTATACCAAGTGTACTGCATCATCAGCACTTTATCACCCGCACCAATTCCCAACGCACCGCCGCTGGCACCTTCGCCGATGACGATGCAAACAATAGGAACACTCAACGTAGCCATTTCAAACAGGTTTTTGGCAATTGCTTCGCCCTGCCCGCGCTCTTCGGCTTCCAGCCCGGGACTGGCACCGGGGGTGTCAATAAAAGTGATAACGGGCTTGTTGAATTTCTCCGCCAGCTTCATCAGGCGCAGCGCCTTGCGGTAACCCTCGGGGTTGGGCATGCCAAAATTACGGTACTGCCGCTGCTTGGTGTTTCGGCCCTTCTGCTGACCAATAATCATGTAGGTTTCGCCGTCAATCTGCCCAAAACCGCCCACAATGGCCTTGTCATCCTTCACCTGGCGGTCGCCATGCAGTTCAATAAAGTTGGTGGCAATATGCTCAATATAATCAAGGGTGTACGGTCGTTCGGGGTGGCGGCTGATTTGCACTTTTTGCCAGCCACTAAGGCCACTGTAAATGGCTTTTTGCGCTTCCATGATCTTGGATTCCAGGGTCTGAATCATATCGGTCATGTTCAGTTTGCCCTTTTCGTGGGTATCCTTTGCCTTGGCCAGCTGCTCGTGCAGCTCGGCAATATCCTTTTCAAAATCAAGCCACTGGATTGTTGACATAGTTGGTTGTGAATTAACACTGCAAAGTAAAGCATGCATGATATAAATTCCATATTTACGCCCTTTTTGTTGTTATAAATTGGCGGTGCTCTTCTTATCTTCGCTTCATGATTCGTCTTTTCTGGAACCTTGTGCTGATTGCGGCATGCATATTTGCCTTGTATTACTTTAAAATTTGGCCATTCAAACAAAACGTGGCCGGCATTGAATATTTAACCGATAAATACTGCGGTAAAAAAGATGCACCCCGTGAAAGTGCCATCTGCGATTGCATTGTGCGCAGTGCCGAGATGGATATGAAAAACCGTTTCAACGAAAAGGAATACGCCGAAATACAGGAAGACAGGGCCCGTTCAGCGTATGCTCTGCAAAAAAGCATTCATGCCATACGTCCGGATATTGACCGCTGCCTGCGCGAACAAGGACAAGAAGCAGCCTGGGATCAGTTTATGAATGACTTAAGCACGCTGGACGAGCCCCTGCTGAAAAAAGCCAAGGGCGCGCTGGACAGCGGTACCGTTAAGCTTAAGGAGCTTTGGAAAGACCACGCGGCGGAGAAGAAGGAGATTGACGAGCGGTATCGTTAGGGCTATGAAAGGTCACGGAAGCCCAAACCCAGATTAAACCAATTGACTAAATCAACCCCTCCAGCCCTGTGGGTTTTTTGCAAATTCAAGCACGGGCTGCAATTTTTCCGCAGGGAGAAAACCTTCATTTACGGCTACCTCACACAATGTGGCAAAATTACTGATGGTATAAAACGGAATTCCGGCATCCTTAAACCGTTGCTCAGCATCGGAAAAGCCATAGGTAAACAACGCCAGTAAACCCACCACTTCGCCACCGGTTTCCCGAACGGCACCAGCGGCCTGCAGGCTGCTTTTTCCGGTACTGATAAGGTCTTCTATCAAAACCACTTTATCGCCGGGCTGCATTCTGCCTTCTATCTGGTTTTTCAGTCCGTGCTTTTTAGGCTCAGGGCGCACATAGCAATACGGCATGTTCAACACATCGGCGGCCAGCGCACCGTGGGCAATACCGGCGGTGGCAATACCGGCCAGCAAATCTGCTTCGGGAAAGTGCGATTTCGTCATCGCCGCCAGTTCGTTTTTTACCAGGTTGCGCACCTCGGGAAATGACAATACCATGCGGTTATCACAGTAAATAGGTGATTGAATTCCTGACGTCCAGGTAAAAGGTTGGTCGGGATTGAGTTTAACAGCGTGAATTTCCAACAGAAATTTTGCTAACTTTGCAGCTCTTTGGTCCATGGGCCTGCAAAGCTATAAAATATACTTCAACGATGGGGCAATTGTGATTGCCGATTCTCCGGCTGCGTTCAAGGGTTTGCCTAATTTGTTTTACATAGACGATGATGAAATTCACAAGAGTTTCAACATTCTCACTTCATCCGTAAGCACTGGCAAAGCTTTGAACTATGGCCTTATCAACCCCGATCCCGAGCAAATTTTCCGTGATTTTCTGGATAATTACACGGTGATTCAGGCGGCAGGTGGTCTTGTATTAAATAAAGAAAATCTGTTGCTTACCATCAAGCGCAATGGCATGTGGGATTTGCCGAAAGGAAAAATTGAGCGCCACGAAGACCAGCGCGCTGCGGCATTGAGGGAGGTAATGGAAGAAACCGGCCTGAACATGCTCAATATCTCTGACAAAATCGGGGAAACCTACCATGCCTATTTTGAAGATGATATTGTGTTGCTGAAGGAAACCCATTGGTATAAAATGAACAGCAGCGGCAAAGGCAAACTGAAGCCCCAGGAAGAGGAAGGGATTTCAGAGGTAAAGTGGGCAGATCTGGAATGGTTTAAAGGTCCGGAATTCGACACCTACCACAGTGTAAAAGACATTATTGCCAAACTGCTGTTGCACGAAGCAACGGTTACCGAAGAATAACCTCAGGCACGAACCTGAGCAGGCACAAAACGGGTGTAATCGCCCTTGTAAATAATCAAATCCCTTACAAGGCTGCTGGAGATGTAGCTCACTTCCGGTGAAGTAATTACAAACACTGTTTCAATCATTGGATTAAGTTCTTTGTTGAGCTGCGCGATATGGGCTTCATAATCATAATCGCTGCCATTGCGCAAGCCTCTCAGAATGTATTGTGCGCCGATTTCTTTGCAAAAATCAACCGTCAAGCCGCTGTAGGATGCCGCAGCAATTTTGGGTTCACCCGAAAAAATTTCCCGTATCCAGAAAAGACGTTTTTCTGTATCAAATAAGGTCTGTTTTTTGGTGTTTTCGCCTATGGCGATTACAATTTTATCAAATAGCGGCAAGCTTCTTTTTATAACATCCACATGTCCGTTGGTAATGGGATCGAAGGTGCCGGCAAAGACCGCAATGCGGGTTTCCATGAAACAAAGTTAAGGGATAAAAATGCCAATTGCAGAACTTCCGTATTTTCGGATTTCAGCCGGTGCTGTAGTAAAGACCATGCCCGGTCTGTGTTCGAGCACAAAAACACCACCCGGTTTTAGCCGTTTCATAGCCAATTCCGGCAACTGTACCAAAGCAGGCAAATCGTAGGGCGGATCGGCAAAAACGATGTCATACAGAGGCGCTTCACCCTCAAGGGCTTTTAAAGCATCTCCTTTGCTAATCTGCCAGCCGGTTAGGTTTTTTTCTTTCCGAATTTCTTGCTGATACCGGATATTTTTCGTGTCTTTATCTACCGACAAAACAGCTGCTGCTCCACGGCTCAGAAACTCCAGGGCCAAAATTCCGGAGCCGGAAAACAAATCCAGCACGTCAGCACCGTCAATTTCATAGCGGTGGGAGAGGTAATTCATCAGTGCTTCGCGCACAAAATCGGTGGTGGGCCGCACATGAGAGGCAAAGCCACCCTTCAGCAACTGACCTTTTAATGTACCGCCGGTAATCCGCATTGGGGCAAGGTAAACAACAACAGCGAAATGTCGGCATGGGGCGGGTATTGTCCAACTTCATAGGGCAGAGAAACCGGACAGGGCTTCACATTGACCAGAAAACGACCAAATAACTGTAGCAGAGACGTCTGAATTGCTGAATCACACAAAACCTCTACTTCCACCTCGTTTACTGCTATACCTGCCCGTTTAAATGGCCCCAGGGCAAAATACAAAGCTTCGGCTTCATTGCCGGCCGGAAATATATTGATGAGCAGGGGTTTTTGTTCAGAAAATGCAGCCACCGTAACCTTTTTACCCACCACATGAATCAGCACAAAATGGTTTTTTGTTTTGGCGTGCTCAAAGGCAATGGTATAGAGCGGCAAAGCCGAAGGAACAATCTGACCCTCAGGGAAAGCCACCACATAACCGCCTTCCAGCACTATCCTGCTGAGTGGTTCTTTTAAGGTAGGATGCTCCGCCCACTGAAAAACTTCGGGCAAAATAGCGTAGGCAATTTCGGTGCTCATTTCATAGCCATTAAAATCGCTATCGGCTGCTGTCCGTGTTTCCGAAATCAGGTGCAATACCGGTTCGCCTTCGGCGTTGAATGCCACATCGTGCCTCAGTCCGGACTCCTGATACCGAAACCGCTGAACAGCCGTGTTTTCATCTTTCCTGAATTCCCAGCGCAATTGCATCACAGCAAATTTCAGCATTCCTTCTGTTTAAAACCTATTTTTGCTACAATATTTTCATTTGATTATGCGTAAAACCATCTTCGCGGCCTTATTGATGCTGTTATTGAATTCGCTTTCGGCGCAGCTGCTTCCCTGGGCCAAAGGCAACACCTACCGTAGTGCTGACAACCCCATGTATTGGAAGAACAAAATGCCTTATGAAGGTTACTGGCAGCAGGATGTGTATTACCAAATCAAGGCCGATTTGAATGATGCAGAAGAAACAGTGATGGGTGAACTGCGGCTGGTGTATTACAACAATTCACCGCATACGCTCAACGAGGCATATTTTCATTTGTACCAAAATGCCGTGCAGCCCGGAAGCCTGGTAGATGAACTGTACAACAAAAACAAAACGCCCCACACATTTGGTCCATATGAAAAAGAGAAAAAAGGAACCGAGATACTGGCTTTGCAGGTAAACGGAAAAACAGTAGACTTCAATATTGATTACACTGTTTGCAAAACCGCGCTGGATAAACCTTTGGCCGCCGGAGACAGCTGTGTGTTTGCCATTCGTTTCAAAACCTATTTCGACCGTGGCAGCATCCGCCGCCGCATGAAAGTATATGACCACCATGGCTATAAACACTTTAATGGAGTGCACTGGTATCCCCGCATTTGCGTGTACGACCGTAAATTCACGTGGGAAACCGCACAACACATGGAACACGAATTTTACGGTGATTTCGGTGCTTATGATGTGGAACTAACCCTCCCAAACCACTATATCAATGAAGCTACAGGCACCCTGCAAAACCCCGAAACAGTCTATCCCGGCGATTTGAGGCAGAAACTGGATATTAAGAACTTTGCTGCCAAGCCTGTAGGATCTCAGCCTTCTGTGGTTGTGGCGCCGGATGGAACTAAAAAAGCATGGCGCTATCACGCCAGAAATGTGCACGATTTTGCCTGGACCGCCGACCCCACCTACCGCATTGGCGAAGCAACCTGGAACGGTGTGCAGTGCATTGCGCTGGCCCAGGAAAACAATGCTGCAGGATGGCAGCAGAGTGCGCAGTTTACTGCCGATGTTATTGCTGTTTACAGCAAAGATTTTGGCATGTATGAATACCCCAAAATGGTGGCCGCCGATGCCGCCGATGGTATGGAATATCCCATGCTTACCCTTGATGGTGGTATGTATCCCAGCCATCAGGGACTGATTGCGCACGAAGTGGGCCACAACTGGTTTTTTGGCATGCTGGGCAACAACGAAACCTACCGCGCCAGCCTGGATGAAGGATTCACCCAGTTTCTCACCTCATGGAGCATGAAACAGCTCAGCAGTCGCAAAGGGATTGGTGTGGACTATGGCACTGTTTACGCCGGCTATATGTTTGATGCGCTCGATGGCGAAGACGCTATTTTGAACACGCACAGCGATGATTTTGAAAACGCCATTGGTCATGGTGGAGGCTACAGGCATGTATACTATAAAACGGCAACCATGCTGTATAACTTGCAGTATGTGCTTGGAGATCAAGTGTTTTTGAAAGCCATGAAGGATTATGTGAAGCAATGGAAAATCTGCCATCCATATGTGGAGGACTTCCGAAACAGCATTACCATGAGTGCCAAAACAGACCTCAACTGGTTTTTTGATCAGTGGTTTGAAACCCGCAAAGCCGCCGATTATGCCCTGAAGGTTAAAAAGAAAAAGGATGTGTATTCCATTGCCATTAAGCGCAAGGGCGACATGGTGATGCCTGTGGATGTAACAATCATGGGACAAGATGCCAATAAAGATGTCTACCTGCTTAACTACACCATTCCGGTGAGCCAGTATCAAAAGCCGGGCACTACCAACCTAAAACCCTGGATTGGCTGGGGCAAGCTGCGTCCTACCTATACATTTGAGATAAAGCCCCCCGGGAAAGTAAGTTCGGCGCACATAGATCCATCTCTGCGCCTGGCCGACATCAACCGCATGAACAACTTTTGGCCACGAAAGAATGTGTGGGAGTTTGACAAGGATAACGGCAAAGACAACAGTTTTCTCGGTGGTTACAAAATGCAGTGGAGGCCTGATGTGTGGTACAATACCGAAGATGGTATCAAGGTGGGCTTTTTGTGGAATGGACAATATGCCATGCGAAGGCATGTGGCCGAACTGGGCGCCTGGTATGGCACAGGCGTTGGTGTTTATCAGCTGGGTGAAGGCAATTCGCCTGAAGATAAACTTTCTTACCTTTTCAACTATTCGCATGATTTAAGGGGCAAAGGCACAGTAACGCTGCACAGCCGCTACCTGGCCGGTATGGAAATGCACAAAGCCGGTTGGAGTATCGACGGGCACAAAGGAACCTGGTATGCAGACTGGAAATACATGCAACGGCAGCGGTTTGAATATTTATATCCCTATGGCAACGTGAACCTAAGAGCCGGATTTATTCCGCAGGCAGGATTCTGGAGTAGCGGTATCAACAACACACTTACCATTGGCAGAAAACAGACATACAGAACGTACAAAGGGAACGGGAGCATCGATGTTTCACTGCGCAACAGTTTGCCCTGGGGCGACGCACAATTTGGAATGGCGAAAGTGGTTTGGCTGAACGACATTCGCGGTAATAAACTGGATTTGCGCACCCGTGTGTATGCCGCTATAGCTAAAGGAAGCTTGTTCCCGGCCGAATCGGCTATTTGTGCATGGGGTGCCTCTCCCGAGGAATTACAAGACAACAAATTCACCCGCGATCTGGGCAGCATTCCCTTGTCGGATCCGAACATGAATATGTCTAACATCGGAACGGCCATTGGAATGGGTGGTGGTCTCAATATACGCGGCATGCAGGGTTATTTATTGCCTACGGCAACCCAGGATACGCTAGTAGCGATGTTCAGGGGCAACCGGGGCGCTTCGGTAAATGCAGAACTGGATTTTAGTAAACTGTTTTCATTTTTGCCTAAAATCAGCATGCTTTCAGGGAATATTTATTTGTTTGGCGATGCCGGTATAATAGGCATGCCACTGAACGGCAAATCTGTATACTCGGGTCTGCTGGCCGATGCGGGCATCGGAACCGTTTGGACTATCAAAAACTGGCAGAAGTTGAGTCCTAGGAAGAACCCATGGTTCAGGGCTTCGGCACCACTCAATATTCGTGTGGATTTCCCCTTGTTTGTGAATGCGGTTTCGCAGGGAGATGAACACCTGAAATTCAGGTGGGTGCTGGGCGTGAATAAAACATTTTGACAAGTTAACAATACGTTGTTGATCGTGTAACGTTTGTTTGTTGGCACATGTCACCCTTTGTGCGTCGAAGCATGACCAACCTTTCAGTCATAGCAATAAACTATTAAATAAATAACTCCTATTTTTGTAGAATGATCTGGTTAAAATATGCCATAGAAAAAAGTGCTTTTGGCGTGTGTGAGACCGTGGGTAAAAAACTCGGTATATCTACCGGAAGAATCCGCCTGTATTTTATTTATACCTCATGCCTAACCCTCGGTTCGCCGGTAATATTCTATCTGATTGCCGCTTTCTGGCTCAATATACGCCGATATCAGCAGGAAGGTCGTTCCAGTGTATGGGATATTTAATTTAGAAATTTGAGCTTACCGTAAACCGAACCCCACTGAAAGCGGGTTCCAGGCGGCATATTCCACCTGAACAGTTCACGCCCTGTTGTTGTTTGAGATAGCCAATGGTATAAACACTGTTGCCTTTTGTGTACCCCATATAAATCATGGGATAGTGAAGCACCTTGTCGGCGATAACCATATTGTCGTAGCGGTGCGGATCAATGTTTACCATGTCACCGGCGCCTACATACCATATTGGACTCAGGTAAAACTCAGCCACCAGATTGGCGAAAGAACCCTGGTCTTTTTTGGTATGCAAATACTGTGATTCTAATCGCAGGCTCCGGTGTTTGGGTAGTTTAAGCGTCAGTTCGCCAAATGGAGTGAGCGTGAATACATCATCATAGCCGTTTTCCTGTTCATAGCGTGCCTGGTTATACCGAACACTTTGCATGCCCAACTTAAGTTTGGCCTTATTGCTCAGTGTCTGAATAATTTCCCCGTAATATTCCCTGAACAGCACCAACTCCTGGTTGTTTTTACCATTGCTTTTAAGCGATTTCACATAACTGCCGTTCAGTGTAATTTGTGTGCCTTTGCGGGGTTTGATATCCAGCTCGCCTTGTACCCCGTTTTCGCCTAATTCCTGCGCCGGTGCATTGTAGCGGGCAAGCAAACGGTAAGTATTTTGCCTTGTCATGGAAGGCAGATAAGACATTATTCCATTCAGCAATTGCTCGTTGGGTGTAATCCTCAGCGGGAATTTGTCTACGTGGCGTGCCTGTAGGTTTAATCCGATGCTGGCTTTTTGCTTACCCCATTTCATGCCGCTTTTACCCCAGCTCAGTGATGTATAATAAACCTTACCGGACGATAAAAACAGTTTGTTACCCATATCGCGTATGGCTTCAGGGGTTTTGTAGTTTATCTCTGCATTCCAGTTGAGGCTTCCAAGATTATAAGAAAGATAACCATTAAACCCATACACATTATATTTTGGAATGAATCTTTTATCCAGCTCATAGGTGTTAATTTCAGCCACCAGCCCGTCGATGGTGCCTCTGTCCAGCGTCCTGTTCAGGGCGCTACTGCCCACCTGCAGCGTTCCGTATTTCCCATCTGCACCCAGGCTGATATTTCCTTCCAGGTTTGCGCCTGCAACAACCTGTTTGCTGTATCCAAATCGGTTATCTAGATAGCCTTTCTGATTGCCCCCAAAACCTTTTAGCTTCCAGTTTTCATTGAATACGTATTCCAGCTTCACGCCCTGCAAGGCATAATCTATGCCTATTTGTCTCTGTTCATAAGCACGAAACAGTATTCCGGATCCCAGCTGGTCATAAAACGAGCCCGCTGTGATGGTTAGTTTGTCAATTTGCTTGCTTGCCTGCCAAAATCCAATACCGTGGTTGGTATATGAACCTTGCGGATTCAGGAGGGGTGAATTATTAAGCGCATCATAACGCACCGTGAAGTTGTAGCCCTTTATGCGGTAGTTTAGGAATAGCCAGGCATCCACGCTGGCGCTGTTTTCCTGATACACCTTGGTGCTGGCGCCAATGTTGTCGTCGCGCAGGTATTTTTGATAATTCAGCAAAAGATTACCGCTGAATTGTCCTTTATCGTCATTGCCTTGTGCCCATATCAGAGAAGGAACAAAAGCAAGCAAACCGTAGAATACTCGTTTCAAAGCACTGCAAGTTTAACACAAATCGTTGGAATATCGGCGCATGTTACCAAGCAAGCTACCACACTATTCACTAAATTTGCAACACCGTGACCGAAACAGCTGTTCAAACTGCCGGAAGAAAACTATACATTGAAAGCTATGGCTGTGCCATGAATTTCAGCGACAGCGAAATCATTGCCTCCATTATGGGAGAGCATGGTTTTGCCACCACAAAGGATGAGTTTGATGCCGATGTGATTTTTTTGAACACCTGTGCCATTCGTGACAATGCCGAGCAGCGCATAAGGGAAAGACTAAAGCACCTGCGGTCCAATAAGAAACAAAACCGTGACTTAATTATTGGGGTTCTTGGCTGCATGGCTGAGCGCCTGAAAGACAAGCTGCTTGAGGAAGAAAAGTTGGTGGATGTGGTGGCAGGGCCAGACAGTTACCGCGAATTACCAAAACTGGTGGCAGAGGTAGATGAAGGCGGACGTGCCATCAACGTTTTACTTAGCCGCGAAGAAACCTATGGCGATTTAAATCCCGTTAGGCTGAACAGCAACGGAGTAACGGCGTTTATCAGCATCATGCGTGGCTGCGACAATATGTGCAGTTTTTGCGTGGTGCCTTTTACCCGTGGCCGTGAAAGAAGCCGTGATCCGGAAAGCATACTGCGCGAAGCCCGCGAGCTGGCTGCTGCCGGTTACAAGGAAATCACCCTGCTGGGGCAGAATGTAGACAGCTACCTGTGGTTTGGTGGCGGTCCAAAAAAAGAATTCAAAAACCTTACCGAAGAGGAAAAAGCGAGTTCGGTTGATTTTGCCGATTTGCTGGAAATTACAGCCCTGGCGGTGCCCGAACTGCGCATACGCTATAGCACCAGCCACCCGCGTGATATTACCGAAAAAGTGGTCCATGCCATGGCAAGGCATAAAAATGTATGCAACTACATTCATTTGCCCGCCCAGAGCGGAAACTCACGTGTATTGGAGGTAATGAGCCGCAACTATACCCGTGAGTGGTATATGGACAAGGTGCGCATGATCCGTAATATTCTTCCCGATTGTGGCATTAGCTGCGATATTATTGCCGGGTTTTGTACCGAAATCGAAGAAGAGCACAAGGACACCCTTAGCCTGATGGAATGGTCGCGTTTTGATTTCAGCTATATGTATAAATACAGTGAAAGACCCGGAACACCTGCTGCCAAAAAGCTTGCCGACGACGTGCCTGAGGAAGTGAAAGGACGCCGTTTACAGGAAATTATTGCCCTGCAAAATGAAGTTTCCAAAGCCAAAAATCAGGAATATATCGGTAAAGTTGTAGAAGTGTTGGTAGAGGCTGAAAGTAAACGCAGCAGCGAAGAGTGGATGGGCAGAAACGACCAGAATGTGGTGACGGTTTTCCCAAAAGAAAATTATCAAAAAGGAGATTTGGTAAAGGTGCTGGTAGAAAGTGCAAGCACAACTACGCTGCGCGGTAAAGCCATTCGCTAGTTCAAAACTTGTAGTGCTGCGTCTGCAGAAGCATGTCCCGTTCCGGCTGTAACCTAAGGTTTTTCTCCTGTTGTTTCTAATATTATGGTAACAGGCCCGTCATTTACAAGCTGCACTTTCATATCAGCCCCAAAGATCCCTGTAGGCACTTTCTTGCCCATTAGTTTTTCCATCTCGGCTACAAACGTTTTATATAGCGGTTCAGCGATTTCAGGCCTGGCGGCTTGAATGTAGGATGGGCGGTTTCCTTTTCGGGCATCGGCATACAAGGTAAACTGGCTTACCACAAGCGCTTCCCCACCCACATCAAGCAAACTTAGGTTCATTTTGCCTTCGGCATCATTAAAAATGCGCATATTTAGCACCTTGGAAGCCAGCGAAGAAGCCTCTTTTTGGGTGTCGGATTCGATAACGCCAAGCAAAACCAGTAAGCCGGTATTGATTTCTGCCACGCAATCTACTTCAACAACTACCGAGGCCGAAGCGACGCGCTGTATAAGGGCTTTCATGTTAGTGGCTCAGGTACACGCTCTTCATCTTGTAGAGCTCGCGGAAGGTAGGATCCAGCAGGTCTTTAATGAACAGAATGCTTTCGCCTGTACTTTTCATTTCCGGTCCCAGTTCGCGGCTAACGCCGAGGAACTTGTTGAACGAAAACACAGGCTGCTTGATGGCGTATCCTGGTGGGCGGGCGGGAATGGTAAAATCTTTGATTTTATTGGTTCCCAGCATCACCTTGGTGGCCATGTTAACATAAGGCACGTCGTAGGCCTTGCAGATAAAAGGAACGGTGCGGCTGGCACGCGGATTGGCTTCAATCACATACACCTTCTCATCTTTGATGGCGAACTGAATATTCAAAAGCCCTCGGATATTCATTTTCAGTGCCAAGCGTTTGGTGTATTCTTCCATTTGCTGTTTTACACTGTCGCTTAGGCTAAATGGCGGCAAGACGGCGCTGCTGTCACCACTGTGAATGCCTGCGGGCTCTATGTGTTCCATCATGCCAATGATGTGCACTTCATCACCATCGCAAATACTATCACTTTCCGCTTCTTCGGCACGGTCCAGGAAATGGTCAATAAGCACGCGGTTTCCGGGAAGGTCTCCCATTAGTTTCACCACAGCTTTTTCCAAATCTTCATCGTTGATAACAATCACCATCCCTTGTCCGCCCAGTACATAACTCGGCCTCACCAGCACGGGATAACCCACCTGGTTCGCAATTTTAATGGCTTCTTCGGCATTCAGTGCTACGCCGTATTTTGGATAAGGAATGTTCAGTTCGGCGAGAAGGTCGCTAAAGCTGCCCCGGTCTTCGGAAATGTCCATGTCCGGATAGCTGGTGCCAATGATTTTGATGCCTTTTTCGTGGAGTTTTTCAGCCAGCTTCAAAGCGGTTTGTCCGCCCAGCTGCACAATCACACCATCGGGTTTTTCGTATTCAATGAGCTCCCAAAGATGCTCCCAGTAAACCGGTTCAAAGTAAAGCTTGTCGGCCATATCGAAGTCTGTACTTACCGTTTCCGGGTTGCAGTTTACCATGATGGCTTCGTATCCGGCTTCTCGGGCCGCCAGAATGCCGTGCACACAACTGTAGTCAAATTCAATACCCTGCCCAATACGGTTGGGTCCGCTGCCAAGTACAATTACTTTTTTACGGTCGGTGAAAACGCTTTCATTTTCTCCATCGAAGGTTGAGTAGAAATAGTTGGTGGGGCTGGGAAACTCGGCGCTGCAAGTATCCACCATCTTAAACACACGGCGGATTCCCAGTGCCTTGCGTTTTTCATACACATCTTCGGCTTTGCAGTTGCCCATCAACCAGGCTATCTGTTCGTCGCTGAAACCTTTTTCCTTGCTGGTTCTGAGCAGCTCTTCAGGCAGGTTGTTGATTTGGTAGCGCTTAATTTCGTTGCTGGTTTTTACGAGTTCGGCCACCTGCTCCAAAAACCATCTGTCAATTTTGGTCATTTTCTGCACGGTGCTGATGGGAAGTCCGAGGCTAAGAGCGTCATACACCTGAAACACGCGGTTCCAGCTGGCTCTTTCCAGGCCTTCGGCCAAAACCTCCAGGTTTCTTTCAGCCGGACGATCGGCGCCCAAGCCGTGCCTGCCTATTTCCAGGCTCTGACATGCTTTCTGCAGGGCCTCCTGAAAGCTTCTGCCTATGGCCATTACCTCGCCCACGCTTTTCATCTGGAAACCCAGACGGCGATCTGCTCCGTGGAATTTATCAAAATTCCAGCGGGGAATTTTCACGATTACGTAATCAATAGCCGGCTCAAAAAACGCACTGGTGGTTTTGGTTACCGGATTGGTGAGTTCGTCAAGGTAATAACCGATGGCCAGTTTGGCGGCGATTTTAGCAATGGGATACCCGGTGGCTTTGCTGGCGAGTGCCGAGCTGCGGCTCACACGCGGGTTGATTTCAATAGCGATAATCTCTTCGTCTTCCGGATTCACCGAAAACTGCACGTTGCAACCGCCGGCAAACACGCCCATACTGCGCATCATTTTGAAGGCCATGTCGCGCATGCGCTGAAAACACACATCACTTAGGGTCATGGCGGGCGCTACAGTGATGCTGTCGCCGGTGTGAATGCCCATGGGGTCGAAGTTTTCGATGGTACAGATCACCGCGATATCGTCTTTGCCGTCGCGCAGCAGTTCCAGCTCGTATTCTTTCCAACCCATTACAGCTTGCTCTACCAACACTTCGTGCATCGGACTGGCCTCAAGGCCACGCTGTAAAGCGGCATCGAATTCTTCTTTTTTGAAAACAATGCTGCCACCGGTACCGCCAAGGGTGTAGCTGGGGCGAATTACCAAAGGAAAACCGATGCGCTGGGCGATTTCCTTGCCTTCAAGAAAGCTATTTGCAATCTGGCTTTCGGCCACACCCACGCCCAGTTCAATCATGAGGTCTTTGAACTTATCTCGGTCTTCCATTTTATCAATAGCCTCGATGTTTACCCCGATGATTCTGCAGTTGTATTTCTCCCAAATACCCAGCTCATCGCACTCTTTGGCGAGGTTGAGGGCGGTTTGTCCGCCCATGGTGGGCAACACGCAGTCAATTTTTTGCTCCTGCAGGACTTTTTCGATGCTTTCAGGTGTAAGTGGCCACAGAAACACATGATCGGCATTCATTTTGTCGGTCATGATGGTAGCCGGGTTGCTGTTGATGAGCGACACCTCGATGCCTTCTTCCCGTAAGCTTCTGGCGGCTTGTGAGCCGGAATAGTCAAATTCACAGGCTTGCCCAATGATGATGGGTCCGGAGCCGATGATGAGAACGTGTTTGATTGATGGGTCTTTGGGCATAGTCCAAAATTGCACAAAGTTAGTGCACCCGGCTTAGGTTTGTGGGGTTGTTGATAATTAGGGGGTAAGTGAACCTTTGCTAATCCTGCTAAGAATATCTATTGTGGTTTCTAGGCCTTCCTCCGAAACCCCAAGATGGGTAACCATCCTAATGTGGGTGGGCGATGTGGCCACTGTTTTTATGCCGTTCGTTTCTAATTGTTCTACCCAATAGGAAGATGATTTATCGCCTGCCACTTCAAAGATGACAATATTGGTTTCTACCGGCATCACCGATTTTACCCAGGAAGCACTGCCCAACGCTTCTGCCAATCGATGGGCTTTCTGGTGGTCTTCCTCTAGTCTATCCACATGGTTTTGTAAAGCATACAAACCGGCTGCGGCCAAAAACCCTGCCTGCCGCATACCCCCACCAAAGGATTTTCTGGCCCTGCGTGCTTCGTGGATAAAGGCTTTATCTCCCAGCAACAAACTGCCTACCGGGGCACCCAGTCCTTTGCTCAAACAAACCGATACACTATGAAATATCTTGCCATAATCGCGTGGGTTTTCTTTGTTGGCTACGATGGCGTTGAAAATGCGGGCACCGTCAAGATGAAGTTTCAGGTTTTGCTTGTCGCAAAGTGTTCGGATGTTGCGCATATTTTCCATGGAATAGGTTGCGCCTCCGCCTCGGTTACATGTATTTTCAAGGCAAACCAGTCGGGTGCGCGGGCGGTGAACGTCTTCCGGGTTTATCAGCGGCAAGATTTGCTCAGGATAGATTTGCCCACGGGTTCCTGCCACTGTGCGTGCCTGACAGCCCGAAAGCCGGGCAATACCACCGGCTTCATAAAAATAAACATGGGATCCCTGCTCACAAATCGCCTCTTCGCCCGGGCGGGTGTGTAAATTGATGGCAATTTGGTTGGTCATGGTGCCGCTGGGACAAAATATCGCAGCCTCCATGCCGAACATGTCAGCGGAGAATGCTTCAAGTTCATTCACAGTTGGGTCTTCCCCAAATACATCATCGCCAACCTTGGCATTAAACATGGCTTTTAGCATGGCTTCGGTGGGTTGGGTAAACGTGTCGGAGCGGAGTTCTACGGAGCAGTTCATGGTTGTGTTTTTTTGGGTGGTCGAAATTACAACGATAATCGCCAACATTCCCTTTTTCTATCCTTAACTTCGCGTCGTGGAGCTAACTTCAAAGATTTATGTAGCCGGGCACCGCGGCATGGTGGGAAGTGCTATTGTTCGGGCTTTGCAGCGCACTGGTTTTACCAATATCATCACCCAAACACGCAATGAGCTGGATTTGCTGAACCAACAAGCGGTCGCCGGTTTTTTTGAACGAGAAAAACCGGAATATGTTTTTTTGGCCGCCGCCAAGGTAGGGGGAATCATGGCCAACAACACCTATCGAGCTGATTTCTTGTATGAAAACCTACTCATTGAAACCAACATCATTCACAGTGCTTGTAAAAGCGGTGTGAAGAAATTGCTGTTTTTGGGCAGCAGTTGCATATATCCCAAAATGGCGCCACAGCCCCTCAAAGAAGAATACCTGCTTAGCGGACTGCTGGAAGAAACCAACGAACCCTATGCCATCGCCAAAATTGCGGGCATTAAACTCTGTGAGGCTTACCGTGATCAATACGGCTGCAATTTTATCAGCGCCATGCCCACCAACATGTATGGGCCAAACGACAATTATCATCCCGAAAACTCCCATGTTTTGCCTGCGCTGATTCGCAAGTTTCACGAGGCAAAAGAGCACGGCTTATCGTCTGTTGTTGTTTGGGGCGACGGAAGCCCGCTAAGGGAATTTTTATATGCTGATGATCTGGCAAACGCCTTGTTGTTTCTGATGGAAAACTACAACGAAAAACCCTTTGTAAATGTGGGCTTCGGTGAAGACATCAGTATAGGCGATCTTGCCTTGCTTATCAAAGAAATTGTGGGATTTCAAGGTACTATTGTTTTCGACACCAGCAAACCCAATGGCACGCCCCGCAAGCTGATGGACAGTGGCAGGCTGTTTTCGCTGGGCTGGAAACCGGCGGTTTCGCTAAGCGAAGGAATTGCCCTTGCCTACCGCGATTTTCTATCAAAAAACAACATGTGAAAACGGCGGGCGCTCCTACCATAATTCAATATATATCGCACGGTGCCCGCGAAACAGGAGGATATGCGCATGAAAAGTTTCTTGCCGCATCACTGAACGAAACGCTCTGCGGATCCGTTGATAAATTCAAAGAAATTCGGTTTCGCAGCAATTTTAAAGGCCCGTTTCGTTGGTTCTTACTGGCGTTAAAAGCGTTTTTTGCGGCAGACCGTCAAGCGATTGTGGTTACTGTTGCCCGTCTGGCATGGCCAATTCGACTGAAACAGGTTTTCGGGAAAGGAAAAATCGTTCTTGTGCTGCACAACTATGACCCCAAAGACGGAAAACCCCGTCTTTATTACCGATTGCTGAATGCGTTCATGAAATACACGGCTAAAAACCCGCAAAAAGCTTGTGTTGTGGTGGTGGCAAGATACTGGCAAGACTTTTTGAAAGACCGATTTGGCGTTGCACCTATACTGTTTCCTAACTTTTTTGATGCAAAAACCCTTCAGGTTATTGCACATTCTGCTAGAAAAAACCCAAAACTGATTCATTTTGGCATGTATTCAGATAAGGTATTTTTAAAAAAATATCTTATTTTATTAGAATTACTTAAAGAGCATGGTTTTGTGTGTTACTTTAGCTCTGCAGAACCTGTTTTTTCTCCTGATTTGCCGGTAAGTACTTTTCAAGACCATGGAGAATATTTGAAACAAGTGGCAGGATCTGTTGCAACGGTTATTCTTAATAAAACAAATGAAGGCTGGAACCGCGTTGCCCATGAAAGTGTTTTACTCGGAACACCGGTAATCGCAAGTGCCGGCGGGGGCCTTGAAGAGTTGGTTCGTTTGTCGGGTGGGACTATTTCTGATAGCCCGGAAGAGATTGTTGGGTTGATTAATGCGGGGTTGCCACAAATCTGTATTGATAACAGCCCGTTTGAGCCCGCCGCAAGAAGCCAATACCTCGATAAAATCGTTTCCTTTATTCAACAGTAACATGAACCCAAAAATCAGTGTACTCATTCCTGCTTACAATGCCGAGAAAACCATTTTGGCAGCGGTTTGGAGTGCCCTGAACCAGGATTTTGACGGTTTTGAGGTCTGTGTTTATAATGATGGCTCGTCCGATAAAACAAGCGACTTGCTGGATGGTATTGCCGATGAGCGGCTTCGGGTTTTTCACGGAGATGTAAACAAGGGAATTGTGTTTGCACGAAACTACCTGCTGCACAAAACAACAGCGCCTTTTGTTGCCTGGTTGGATGCTGATGATATCATGCTTCCCGGCAGGCTGCAGGCACAGTACCGTTATTTTCAACAACACCCTAAAACAGATGTTCTTGGAGGCTGGGCAGAGCTCAGGCGTTTGGATTTGGGTGATTGGGTTCCGGGTGGAAGGATGGTTAAAATATCGGGTAACCCTGATTATCTGCAAACTTCTATGGCTTTCCGAAACCCGTTTATTCAGAGCGGTATTATGGCACGCAATTTTTTTATTGCCGAAAACCTGCTCTTTGATTCGGATTATGAATACACAGAAGATTATGAACTGTTTTTGCGTTGTAGAGGTCGTGGGAAGGTTTTGGCCTTAATTCAAACGCCCGTGGTTAGTTACTTTATGCCGGGGGCTCATGGGCAAAAAGAAAAAGAGGCGCGATACAACACACAGCAAAAATGGGCACGTATTCTGAGTATATATTTTCCATTTACGCAAGAAGACAAAACCGCAGTAGTGCTGGATTTTCTGAGAAGTAACGCACGCCTTACAGCCACAAATTATGCGTTTTTGAAAGACTGGTTGGGGTTGGCAGAAAAACACCTTCTCAACAAAGACAATCGTGCATCCACCGGTACAAAAGCGGCTTTGTTGTTTCAGTGGTTTCGCCTGTTTCGCCTTCGATTTGGGTTGGTGGCGGCCGCTTTTTGGCTAATGACCCGAAACCCAATTCATACTATAACCATGTTGCGCAACCGAACCCGCATTGTCTGATTTATACTCAGGCGTCTCGCTTCACCACCATATACATTTCGTCTTCCAGTTTCAGGTATCCGTATTCATAACAAAAGCGGTACTGTGAACCTGTTTTTGTGCTATAGGTGCCGGTTATATAATCAAAATTAAACCCTTTGGCGGAAAGTTTTTTTAGTGGAATCCTGGCTTTTCCTTCGCTATGACCCGCAAGCAGGGTTTCAAGGATGCGCCGGTTTTTACGCAGCGCATTGTTGATGTTTCTAACCAGGCTGTTAGCGTCCGCGTTCAGTTTATTGTTGTGCGCGTTTCTGCAGGCATCACCGCAGAATTTCTTATCGGAACGACCCAGTATTTTGTCGCCGCACTCCAGGCAGGTTTGGTAATTCATTCATAGACAAAAATACACGGTTTTGTTGTTTTATCCGACCACAAACACTTACAAACGCCAATAAACATTAAAAAACCGACTGCTGTTTTGGGGCGATGCCACCTTTGCATCACCAACCGAGAGAAAAGTTGAAACCTAATTTAAATTTTATATACGTTATGACATCTTTAGTTAATTCCGTGACCCTGTGGGGCAATGTTGGCTCCACTCCATCTGTACGCATCCTGAAAAACGGACGCAAAGTCGCCACCCTCAGCCTCACCACCGGAGAGCGCAAACAAAGCGACGAAGGACAAAACACTAAATCCCTAACCTGGCACAAGCTGGTGTTTTGGGGGCCTAAGGCAAGTATTGTTGAAAACCATGTAGGCAAAGGCCAGCGCCTGTTTGTAGAGGGAAAAATTACCGAGCGCAACTGGCTCGACAAAAAGGGTGCTGAGAAAAAGCAGACCGTTGTTGATGTTCAGCGTGTGTTTCTGGTGAATCAAAAAAACAAAAAAGAAGTGCTGAACGAAGAGCTTCCTTTTTGACGGTTGTTTTGTTGATTGAAAAACCCCGGCTTGTTCCGGGGTTTTTTATTTGGTGTACCTTTGCGGCATGACAAACAACCCCATACTGATTCACGAAAAACAACGCTTTCCAAAATGGCTGTTGCTCCTGCTTTTTCTGCCCGCAATTGTTTCTGCCGTGGTGGTATGGCGCTATGTTGAAACCGGCGAAGAGCCCGCCTCTCTCGTGGGGTTAGGTGTGGCCTTCCTGGTTGGTTTGTTTATGTCTTTCATCACCCTTGAGTCCTCTCTTACCACCAAGGATATTTCGGTGCGGTTTTTTCCGTTTGTTTACAAAACAAAGGTTTTTTCTTTTAAGGAAATAGATTCTGTTGACGTAATTACATACAAACCTATCCTAGAATATGGTGGGTGGGGTCTGCGTCGGGGAAAAACCGGTCTGGCATACAATGTATCGGGCAAGCAAGGGGTTCTTATTACCTTCAAGGAAGCCAAAAAATTATTTTGGGGATCACACAAAACATTGCTGATTGGCACACAAAAACCCGACGCCTGGCGCGAGGCACTTAAATCTACCGGGCAATAACAAGCCTTATCATCGCATAGAACGCCTCTCTTTGCTACCTTTGTGGTGTGATTTCTTTTTCGCGTTTTGTTTTACCCAACGGGCTGCGGGTAATTCACCATTACGACCCTGACAGTTCTGTGGTGGTATTAAACACCCTTTTCAATGTGGGTGCCCGGGACGAATCTTCCGATAAAACCGGTTTTGCGCATTTGTTTGAGCACCTTATGTTTGGTGGCAGTAAAAATGTGGCCTCCTACGACAAGGCTGTAGAAAATGCCGGGGGCAGCAATAACGCTTTTACCAATAACGAATACACCAATTATTACATCACAGTACCCGCAGAAAACGCAGAAACCGCGTTTTGGCTGGAAAGTGACCGTATGTTTCAGCTAAACATCAACCCGCAAACCCTCGAAGTGCAGCGCGGTGTGGTGGTTGAAGAGTTTAAACAACGTTGCCACAACGCGCCGTTTGGTATGCTATGGCATCATTTGCGTGGTCTGTTATACCAGAAAAACCCTTATCGCTGGCCCACGATTGGCGAAGATGTCTCCCATATTGAAAACGCTGTGCTGGAAGATGTTTCAGCGTTTTACAAAAAACATTACCATCCGGCCAATGCTGTTTTGTGTGTCGCCGGTCAAATATCGGAGGAAGAAACACGTTCACTTTGCGAAAAGTGGTATGCTGATATTGCGCCAACCGGCGATGTTAACAGCAATTTATACGCAACAGACCCGCTTCCGGAAACCCGCAGGTTCATGGAAACCGAAGATCTGAGCCCCAATCCGGCGGTTTTTATGGTTTGGCGCGGTCCGTTTTTTCAAAATCCCGAAAGTGCGGCTCTGGAGCTTTTTGCCGATTTGTTTGGTGGCTCTGAAATTAGCCCCCTGTATACAAAATGGGTAAAAGAAAACCCTGTTTTTAATGATGCAGCCGCGTTTTATTTGCGCAGCAATGGCGAGGGTTTGCTTGTGTTGTATGGTGTGCTTAACGAAGGTGAAACCCACGCACATGGAGAAAAATGTCTGCTTGAAACCTTTAATGCAGCTGTTGCCGGAAAGTTTTTTACAGAAAGACACATGGAACGGGTAAAAAACAAGGCGACCTCGGCACTTTTATTTGAAAAAGCCTCTCTGATTAACCGGGCACAAAAACTCTGTTACTTCGAAAACCTGGGCGATATTAATGCTGTTCATGACGAAGATGCTATTTACAGGTATGTTTCACTGCATGAAATGCTTAAAATAGTGGCCGGCAACATAAACCCAGGTGCGGCTGCTGTGTTGTATTACCACTCCAAACAATCATCATGAACTTCAGATCAACAGCCCCGGAGGCAAAAACCATAAAAGAATTGTCGTTTGTTGCGCCCAAAGAATTTACACTGTCAGGCGGCCAATCGCTTTTTACAAGCCCAAAAAGGGATTTAGGTGTGATAAAACTGCTGTTTTACTGGCCGTATGGCACCGCCCATCAGTCTGTACCCATGCTGGCAAGGGCTACGCAAACCTTGCGCCTGAGCGGCAATAAAAACCTTTCTGCGGAAGAAATACAGGAAGGTTTTGAATATTGGGGAGCTGCCGCCAATCTGGATGTGGGTTTGCTCTCATCAACCCTGGTGCTACAAATACAAAAACAACACCTGGAGCAATCGCTCAAATGGCTTATGGAACAAGGCGCAGAGCCTGTTTTTCCGGAGGAAGAACTTATGGTCTTTAAACAGGTTGAGGTTGCTTCGCTGCTGAGGCGCATGCAAACACCAAGGTATTGGAGCAGCCGCTTGTGTTTTGAGACTCTTTATGGCAAAGATTCGGCGGATACGCGATTTGCCAACCCGAAGGATATAGAAAACCTAAAAGCCACAGACCTAAAGAACTGGTTTGAAAAACATCTGCCTTTTTCCGGCGCTAAACTATTCGCTTCCGGTGATTTTGGCGATGATGAGCGGAAAGCTGTGGAACGCCTTGTTGGGACTGCTTCTGCATTGGAAACACCACCCGCTTTGGCACTGCCACAAAACCCTGAATTTAACAGCAACATACGGCACAACATGGACCATGCGCAGCAAGTGAGTTTGTATATGGGAAAAGCCTTGCCACGATTGACCATTCACGAAATGCAGACTGCTTCATTTGTCAATATGTTTTTGGGTGGTTTTTTTGGCAGCCGGCTTATGCAGGATTTACGTGAAACACGCGGTCTAACATATGGAATTGGAAGTGGTTTAACCCCCTCTGCGCATGGTTTCACCTGGTATATAAGCGGGGAAATGAACAGCCAAAACGCCGAAAAAGCAGCGGAAGCCACCCGCAAAATTATGCTTGGTCTGGCCGGCAACCCGCCCGTGGGTGAAGAGCTGGAAAAAGCCCGCCGCTGCGCATCAGGACAATTAAGAGCAGGGTTTGACGGCCCATTTTCCTTGCCTGCAAAATGGCAGTTTTTGATGCAAAATAATCTTCCTGAATCCTACTATGCAACGTATATGGATAGAATCTGGTCTATTACTTCAGACGAAATATCGGAATTTGCAGACAATTATTTGCATCCGGATTCGTTTACACTTGCACTGGCAGGAAAGCTCTCATAGTATTGCGCGTCATTTGTAAAAATATAACCGTATCCTTGTTTTTGGGCCTGCTTTATTCCGTGGTTTCGGGCATGGTAAAGCCTCCTAAGGCTATCAGGGCTTGCCTTGACCCAACAACGGGTGTTGTAACTTTATATATGTCGCCTAGTACAGATGCTTGTGGCAGTTTTTTTTCGTATCGCCTGTATGGTAGGGACAATGTTGTAAGCCCGTTTCAGTTGTTATTTCAGGGTGGGGTTGTAGGTAGTACTTCTTTGAGTGCTGCTTTGCCCAATAAAAAACGCTGGGAACTTTTTGTGTCTGCAAGGTTTGCGTGCAACGGAACAGATACGCTGAATTCGGATACGGTTTTTGTGGATGACCAGCCTCCTGCCCTGCTGTTGTTGGATAGTGTTAGTGTTGATCTGGCTTCGCAAAGGGTAGTTGCGGGCTGGAAAAAAGCCCCCGAAGCCGATGTAATGGGATATTCTGTTTTTAAGGTAGATCCGGGCACAGGCAACAATGTTCTTGTGAAAGATACATCTGGTTTAAGTTATCGCTTTTTAACTTCAACTTTTGATTCAAGAAACCCGGGTCATAAAATTAGTATTGCTGTATTTGACTCTTGTAAAAATGGCGGTGTTATTTGCCCGCCCCATAGTCCGGTATGCGCCACTATAAACCCGGCTGAAAACACGCAATATCGCTGTAGCCGTAAGGTTTTGCTGCGCTGGACCGCTTATGTTGGCTGGCCGGTTGACCATTATGATATCTGGTACGCTTCGAGCAAGGACAATTTGTTTCGCAAAGCGGGTTCTGTAGCCGGCGACACCCTTCAGTTTTATCATCCATTGCCGGAACTTAATTACACTTACACATATTTCATCCGGGCAAATAAAACAGCCGGGGTGGGCACAACATCAACATCTAATGTGGCGCTGTTTTTTGCTGCAGATTACAGCAAACCCCTCAAAAATCAAATTGGCCATGCGTCTGTTGTTTCGCCCGGAAATATTGAGGTTTCATACACCTGGACCCCCCCTACACCCACAGGGTTTAAGGCCCTTTTACAGTACCGTGAATTTTTTTCTTCTACCTGGACTACCATCAACAGCAACCTGCCCAGTGGATCCGGGCGAGTATTGGTTAAAAACCAGGAAACAGCAAAAAAGCGTTATGTTTTCCGGATTTTAGCCCAAAACCCTTGTGGTGTAGGGTATGACACATCAGAAAACCATATTTCTCTATTGCTTACCAGAACCGGTGTTTTTGCACAATGGTTTGATTATCAACCATATAGCCCAAATAACCAGCAAATAGAGGAGAGAAACAAACAGGGTTTCACGTGGAACCTGGTGGGTGGGCCTTCCCCTCCTTACTTTATTGTTGACACAACAAAAGCGCTCTGCTACCGCGTGGTTGCATACAAAACAGACGGAAGCAAAAACCGCATAGATACCGCATATTCCAATGAAGTATGTTTAAGGGTTTATGACACCACACTCATACCCAATGCGTTTTCTCCTGAAGGCAACAACAAGGTGTTTCGTATTGTGAATCCAAATATTGAGCGCGGGCAGGCCACAATGAGTATTTATGATCGATGGGGCGGTAAACTCTGGCAAGGCGAGGCGCTGGATGGTTGGAATGGTGAGACAAGTGGCCAGCCGGTGATTCAGGGTTTTTATATATACAAAATAGAGATTTACCGACCAGAAAAAAGGGAGTTGTTTCAGGGATCTTTAATGCTGCTTAGGTGATGGGAAGTCCAAAAGTGTATTTTTCTGGCAAACGAAAAAACCGCCCGGCAATAACAAAACATCATTTTGTTTCTGTAATTAAAACCGTTTCTACAGAAAAAAGGATGTTTTTTGAGTCGTTGCAGTTTGTTTTTATGGATGATGCTTCATTGTTAAAAATAAACCGGCAATTTTTAAACCACGACACCTACACAGATATAATAACCTTCGACCTAAGCGAAAACAAGGGAATTGTAGGTGAATTTTATATTTCTTTGGAACGTGTAGAGGAAAATGCCATCTCGTTTGGTGTTACTTACAAAGAAGAATTTCTGCGTGTTTTATTTCACGGGGCTTTGCATTTGCTGGGTTACATGGATAAAACCGCAAAAGACAAACAAGCCATGCGCGAAGCCGAAACATATTGCATAAATTTGTACCTTGAAAAGGACGCGTGATTTTTGGTTTCACGTGAAACAATTTTGTTTTTAGGGGAATACGATATCATTGTGGTAGGTGGCGGACACGCCGGATGTGAAGCCGCGCATGCTGCAGCTAAAATGGGCAGTAAAGTAATGTTGGTGACCATGAACATGGAAACCATTGCACGCATGAGCTGCAACCCCGCTATGGGTGGTGTGGCAAAAGGACAAATTATCAGAGAAATTGATGCACTGGGTGGTTTGTCGGGCATTATAACCGATAAAACTATGATTCAGTTTCGCATGCTAAACCGCAGTAAAGGTGTAGCAATGTGGAGCCCTAGGGCCCAAAGTGATCGCTGGCGGTTTGCTGAAGAATGGCGCCTTGCCCTTGAAAACACCCCAAACATGGATTTTTTTCAAGATACCGTTAAAGAACTGATAATAGAAAACGGAACTGCGACCGGTGTAATAACAGGTATGGGTGCGCAAATTAGTGGCAAAACAGTTGTTCTTACCAGTGGCACTTTTCTTAATGGTTTAATTCATATAGGGAAAAAGAATTTTGGCGGTGGCAGATTGGGGGAAAGCGCGTCTCTGGGTATTACCGGACAATTGGAGTCTTTGGGTTTTGTGTCCGGCAGAATGAAAACAGGTACGCCACCCCGTGTTGATGGACGCAGCCTAAACTACACCGCCATGGAAGAACAAAAAGGGGATGACGCTCCTGCAAAATTTTCTTTTTCACGTGAAACATCTTCCTTGAAAGAACAACGAAGCTGTTATATAACCTATACCAATAATACGGTGCATGATATATTGCGCGAGGGTTTCGATGAAAGCCCTCTGTACAATGGCAGCATTCAAGGGTTGGGACCACGTTATTGCCCCAGTATAGAAGATAAGATTAATAGGTTTGCGGAAAGAGATCGTCACCAGGTTTTTGTAGAGCCTGAAGGATGGACCACGATAGAAGTGTATGTGAATGGATTCTCCACCAGCCTGCCGGATCATGTTCAACTAAAAGCATTGAGACAAATTCCTGGTTTTGAAAACGCTAAAGTGTTTAGACCCGGATACGCAATAGAATATGATTATTTCCCTCCTACACAATTAAAACTTAGCCTTGAAACCAAACAAATAAAAAACTTGTTTTTTGCAGGGCAAATAAATGGTACTACCGGTTACGAAGAAGCTGCTTGTCAGGGTTTGATGGCGGGCATAAACGCTCACAGAAAAGTAACAGAACAGGATGCTTTTGTTTTAGGAAGAAACGAAGCCTACATAGGTGTATTGATAGATGACCTGGTAAACAAAGGCACAGATGAGCCTTATAGAATGTTTACTTCAAGGGCTGAATACCGGATTACACTAAGACAAGACAATGCCGACGAACGCCTTACTCCTAAAGGGTTTGAGTTGGGTTTGGCATCCCGGGAAAGAATGACCGTTTTGGAAGAAAAAAAGCAATCGTCTGCGGCAATACTCGGCTATTTTGAAAGCAATAACATTGAAACTGATATTGCTAATAATATATTGCAAAAAAAAGGCACTACGCCTATTGCAGAAAAGCAGCGATACAAACGTTTTATGTTACGTCCCGAAGTTTTGCTGGAAGACATAAAGCACATCGAAAATGTAAAAGATTTACTGGAACAACATTCTAACGAAGCAGCACAAGCAGCAGAAACATATATTAAATATGAAAGCTACCTCAAGAAAGAACAAGAGATGGCAGACAAGTTGCAGAGGTTGGAAGATGTTAAAATACCCGACGCTTTTGATTACCATAAACTTACCACGCTTAGTAAAGAATCACGAGAAAAACTGCACAAGATAAAACCGGCTACCCTTGGTCAGGCATCACGCATAAGTGGTGTAAACCCTGCTGATATTTCTGTGTTGCTTGTTTATTTTGGAAGATGATTAGAAACGGATATATAATTGCTTGTTCCTGCGCTGCGCTGCTTTGGCAATGTGCCAATCCGGTGACGCCTACAGGCGGAAGTAAAGATATTACCCCACCAAAGATCGTCTTAACCACCCCTACAGAAAGAAGCATCGGCTTAAAACCAAAAACAGTGGTGTTTAAGTTTGATGAAAACATAACAGTAAGCAATGCCAAAGAACAGATAATTGTTTCTCCCGCTCTCAAAACAAAACCTGCATACAAAACAGGAAACAATTATATAAAAATTGAATTTACTGAGAATAGCCTTTCAGAAAACACTACCTACAGTGTTCAACTTAACGAGTGTGTTAAAGATTTGAATGAGGGCAACCAGGGCACTTACAAGCCCTTTCTTTTTAGCACAGGAAAAACGTTAGATACTTTTAATGTTGAAGGAAAATGTTTGTTTGTTGAAGAGCCAAAAACACAAAAAGTTAAAATAAAAACCGTCGGACCTAACCCGTATATAGGTTTGCTTAATAAATCAATGCGTTTTTATATCCCCGGGTTACCGCAAGATTCTTTATGGGTTGTTGCTTTTAATGATTTGAATGGCGATAATCAGTGGAACAAGGGTGAGGCTGCAGGGGTTTCGTACACAAGCACACAAGACAGTGCTATTGTGTTATTATATAATACCGGACCACAAAAAATAGGTTTAATAAAATACTCAAAAGAACGTTTCGGTTATTATGGAAGTAATCTACCTCCACCTTATGGCAGAGAAATAATCAATTATAAAGACACTTTTATTGGAGATAGTGCTTCTGTCTTTTATTTTATTTTATCACTGGATACCAATAATTATATCGTTTCAAAAAAACCTGAAAACAAAAAAGATATATTGTCTTACCACTGGAAGAAACCCGCTTTTCTAAAAGATTCATTCCAGGAAATACATTTGATTGGAAACAAATCAATCTTAACACCGACAGAAAAGACCATAGATTATTTATCAAAAGATAAAAATTTTTTAAAAGCAGAGATCAAAACCGAACAAAATAATATTATTCAGATAGTGTTTGGCAATAACCAAACAGGAAGTATACGAATACCTTTTCATTTTATGACAACGGATGGAAAGGAAATAAAAGACACTTTTAAAACAAACATCCCTGTCTATACATCATTAAATATTACCAATAAAGAAACAATTGAAATATATATCCATATAACAAACAAGAATACAGGAGAAAAACATACCGGTTACATCCTTCCTAATGAAAAAATTCGCCTTTGGGTTTTATCAGGCGATCATGATGTATTCTATTATAAAGATGCCAATAGAAATAAAATATTGGATGGTCCTGTTATAAATGACGTGCAACCCAGTTACGGGGAATACTATAAAAAATTACCTGTTTTGAAAATTAAAGAAAATATGGGTGTTGATTTAGATATAAAAGCTTCGGAAAAACCTTGAAACGTCTATTATAAGGCGTGAACAAAGATTCTGTTCCACGTGAAAATTAAAACACATACTATGTCAATATGCAAAACAGTGTAAAAAAGAGGTGGTATTTAACCGAAAAACCCAAACAATTATTTAATAATACCCTACGCAAATAAAGTAAATTAAAAAATAAAAAAACCACTGAAAAGTTTACTGTTATTGATTTTTAAGACGAAACAGCAAAATATATTAACTAAATAAAATTATATATTCCACATTTCCACACAGCTGTATTTAATATATAATATTATTTTTTTAAAATGATTATATTATATTAATTATTTGGGTTGGGGACAACAGGGAAAAGTTGATGTAACAAAAAACCAAGGTTATTTTTACTTTTGTAATCACAATGCTTGAAGAAATAGAAAAAATAGAAAAGGAAACAGTATCGCCGGATTTTGCGGATGCCGCCGCACTGGAGCAGTTTCGTTTGACTTACCTTTCTTCAAAAGGAAGAATTCAGGTATTGATGGATGCTTTCAAAAACCTGCCAGGCGTAGAAAAAAAGGCTGTAGGTAAACCGCTTAATGCTTTAAAATCAAGGCTGGAAGAGGTTTTTAGGGTTTTTAAAGAAAAATTTTCAGCTGATTCAGGCTCAGCGCAAACCTTCGATACTACCTTACCCATAAATGCTTCACATTTTGGAAGTTCTCATCCTTTAAAAATCGTTGAGAATGCTCTTTGCGACATTTTTTATTCACTGGGTTTTGATATTGCAGATGGTCCGGAGATAGAAGATGACAGGCATAATTTCGGTGCGCTAAATTTTGCGGAAGACCACCCGGCGCGCGATATGCAGGATACGTTTTTTATAGGTAATCATGTGTTAAGAACCCATACAAGCAGCGTGCAGATCAGAGAGATGGAGAAAAGAACCCCGCCTATTCGCCTGGTTATGCCTGGTCGTGTATACCGAAATGAAGCTATCAGTGCCCGAAGCAATTGCTTTTTTCACCAGATTGAAGGGCTTTACATAGACAAAGATGTTTCTTTTGCCGACCTTAAGCAAACCTTGTATTATTTCGTTCAGCAGTTTTTTGGAGAAGGAACGCAGGTAAGGTTTAGGTCCAGTTATTTTCCTTTTACAGAGCCCAGCGCTGAAATGGACATTTGGGCAGGTACCGACACAGAAGAAAAAAGAAGATTAACAAAAGGAACCGGCTGGCTTGAGGTGCTGGGTTGTGGTATGGTTCATCCCAACGTACTAAAAGCGTGTAATATAGACCCGGAAGTTTACCAGGGTTATGCATTTGGTATGGGAATAGATAGAATTACCATGCTTAAATATGGTATTTCGGATATTCGTGATCTGTTTCACAACGACATACGGCTTTTGTCTCAATTCAGCGGCGTGTGAAAATATATTTTAGCAGCGATTTTCACCTGGGTGTACCCGATCAGGCATCAAGTCTGGAAAGGGAAAAAAGCATATGCCTTTGGCTGGAAATGGCGGCTAAAGACGCCACAGAAATTTACCTGATGGGAGATATTTTTGATTTTTGGTTTGAATACAAAAAAGCGGTTCCCAAGGGATTTGTTCGCCTGCTTGGTACCATCGCTTACATTACAGATAAAGGAATTCCAGTCACGGTTTTTAAAGGCAACCACGATATGTGGATGTTCGGATACCTGGAGAAAGAATGTGGGGTAAAAACCGTTTCTGATGAAATAATTATTGAAAGAAACCAAAAAACGTTTTATCTGCACCATGGTGACGGTTTGGGCCCCGGAGAACACGGATACAAAATACTGAGAAAAATTTTCAGAAGCCGTGTTTGTCAGGCGCTGTTTGGTTTTTTACACCCAAACATTGGCATATCGCTGGCCAATTTTTTGAGTAGAAAAAGTCGCATACAGCAGAAAGGACGTTTTGAAACCTACCTGGGTGATGACAAAGAATTTTTGACCGGTTTCGCCAAAGAACACCTAAAAAAACAGCACATAGATTTCTTTGTTTTCGGGCACCGTCACCTTGCGCTGGACATTAACCTCGGCGAAAACAGCCGCTACATAAACTTGGGCGAGTGGATGCATGAGAAAAGATATGCTGTTTTTGACGGTGAAAACATGCAGCTGAAGGGCTGGGAGAATTTAACATGACAGGCTTAATCTATGTTTTTTGTGCAGCAATGACACAGACTGCAACAATTGACACATTGCCGGTTACAGGCAGGGTGGTAGCCGCGGATATAGACATGAAGGGTAATGTGTATGTGGTGGATTCGGCTTACACATTTTGTAAAATAAGCCCGCAAAAAACCAGTATTTGTAACTCTGTGGCACAGTACGGTGAAGGAGCAATACTAGATGCCGACAACCCGGTAGAACCGATGCTATTCTTCCAAAACAGCGGTATGTTGCTGATAACAGACAATAACCTAAACACCACAGCAGCCATTTCGCTATTGTCGCAAAACAATATAAAACCCGGTGGGTTTGGCAGATCCAATGATGGTATGGTGTGGCTTTTTGACGACAACAGCAGCACGCTCAAAAAAACCGACCGCAGCGGTGTTGTTATCCAAGAAAGCATGGTGCTTTGTGCCAAGGGAAACAAAACACGCAAAGCCGCTCCTATTCTGGATAATGGCAGGTTGGTGGCGATAACAACACCTCAAAACACTACGCTCATTCTAAATATAAACCTGAATATACTGGCAGAATTGCCTGCAAAAGAGGGTGTTTGTGTGGATTTGGTAAACGACAGATTGGTATTAATGAACGAAGACGGGTTGTCAATGACAGAATCTTTCAAAGGACAGGGCAAGCGACAGCCCCGGGCCAGACAACAAATGAAAAACAACACTCCGGGCAAATTGCTGTCGGTGCGTGGAAGCCACCTGTTGATAGAAATAACATCGGGACTAATTTTGCACACTCACTAATGCTGGATAAACTCGAAGCCCTGAACGCCCGTTTTATAGAGGTTGAGCAACTGCTGAGCAGCCCAGAGGTGGTTTCAAACAGAAAGCGGTTTACCCAATTAAACAAAGAGTACAAATCCCTGCAGCCGGTATCAGTGGCTAACCACCTGTATAAAAAACTCACTAAGGAACTTCAGGAGGCCCGCGATATTCTCAAGAACGAAAAAGACAAAGACCTGCGTGACCTTGCCAAGGAAAGTGTGGAGGAGATAGAAAACAAACTACCCGGCCTGGAGGAAGCGATACGCTTGCTGTTGCTGCCACAAGACCCCGAAGACGCTAAAAAAGCAGTAATTGAAATACGGTCTGGTACCGGCGGAGACGAAGCTTCTTTGTTTGCAGGCGACCTGGCCCGTATGTATCAGCGCTACTGCGATCAAAAAAACTGGGCCGTGAACGTGGTGGATTTGGTAGAAGGCAGCATGGGTGGCTATAACAAAATTGTTTTGGAGGTAGACGCCGAAGACTCATATGGGATTTTAAAATATGAAAGTGGTGTGCACCGCGTTCAGCGCGTTCCCGCCACCGAAAGCCAGGGCCGCGTGCACACAAGCGCCGCTACGGTGGCGGTTATGCCGGAAGCGGAAGAATTTGATTTTGAGTTGCGCGAAGCAGATGTAAAAATGGAAACAGCCCGAAGTGGCGGAGCGGGTGGGCAGAACGTAAACAAAGTGGAAACCAAGGTGATGCTTACCCATATTCCCACGGGTACAGTGGTAATTTGCCAAACAGAAAGGACCCAGCTCGGCAACCGCGAAAAAGCGATGAACATGCTCAGAACGCGGCTTTATGAAGCCGAATACAACAAGCGAATGGAAGAGGTAACCAAACGCCGAAAAACACTGGTTAGCACCGGCGACCGTAGCGCCAAAATCAGAACATATAATTTTCCCCAAAGCAGGCTAACAGATCACCGCATCGGGCTGACGGTATATAACCTCAATGCCGTTATGAATGGGGATTTGGAAGAAATTATTCATGCATTGCAGGTAGCGGAAAACGCCGAACGCATGAAAGAAGGCGGCGTTTAGGTGCCGGCTGCTTTTTGAACAGGACCTTTATCTGAACGGCGTTTGGGCGTAAACAAGGTTTGCGATTCCTTGGGTGTGCGGGTTTGTGTGTTCATGTGATCCTCCTTTTTTATTATAACCGCAATCGGTTATAACTTATTGTACAGTAAAGACACCGCTAACCCCTAAAAAGTTGTTTGCAAAACGACGAAATGACAAAAATCGGAGATAAACAAAAAACTAGGCGGTCGCTAGGGAGAGAATTGACTCAAACAAGGCTTTTCCGTCTGTGTTAAACAAGCTTTCCGAAGCGCAGCGTTCCGGATGAGGCATCATGCCAAACACATTAAAACCAGCATTGCAAACTCCGGCAATATTGTTCAAAGAACCATTCGGATTGCTTTCCGGAGAAACATTTTCTCGCTCGTCGCAATAGCGGAAGGTAACCTGCCTGTTTTTTTCAATCTCGGCCAAAGTTTCTTCATCTGCATAAAAGCAACCTTCACCATGGGCTATAGGTACCGTGATAACACTATTGCTTGAAAGGGTTGATGTTACGGTGGTTTGGGTGTTTCCGGGTGTCAGATGCACGTTTTTACAAACAAACTTCATATTGGTGTTTCTCAGCAACGCGCCGGGTAAAAGACCGCTTTCACACAAAATCTGAAAACCATTGCAAATTCCCATTACAAAACCGCCATTTGCGGCATGGTTGGAAACCCCTTGCATAACAGGCGAAAGCTTGGCAATAGCGCCACTTCTTAAATAGTCACCGTAAGAAAATCCACCGGGAAGAAATATATGTGTGCAACCTTCAAGCGAAGTGTTTTGGTGCCAGAGTTTCACAGGGTCTTCGCCTGTAAGGGTTTTAAGCACCACCATAAGGTCATGGTCGCAGTTAGATCCGGGAAAAACAACAACACCGCATTTCATAATACAAAGGTACAACAACCCAACGTTTTAAAAACGATCCGGGCAGCGGGTATTGGGTCTTCTGCGATATTTTTTTCCACCAAAACCGGAACCGCGGGCTTTGCCCAAGGGGGCGGAGTACACAACCTGCAGAAAAGAGAAGTTATCCATATCACGGGGGTCGCCCCGTATTGCCCCCACACCACCAAACCCCGGAATATTAGAAACGCTGCGGTCCATAAGTTGAACAGCCACAGCCCCGTTTCTATTGGCGAGTGTGGTTTTGTCCACGTAGTTTGTGCTCACGTCGTCGATATAGTCTGTGGTGCTTTTGTTCATCACATATTCAATAGACAAAGAAGCGCCACCCCGGCCACCGTCTTTTATTTTATAGCCCAATCCAAATGGGAATATAACCGCAGTAGGCCTGTATGGTTCTTTGCCGGGAATAAAATATTGACCTTCTGTGCCATAATCACGCAAGCGATATTTTGTTCCGCCCAGGCGTGTTTTGGGTTCGTAATAAAAAAAACCGGCACCGGCAAACATATACAAGCGCTTGGATTCCCCCGGAGATAACTCCAGCATCAAGGATGTGTTTACAATAGGAGAAAAGAAATTTAGATTTCGCATACCCCGTTCTCTGTTTAGTGTGAATTTATCATTGCCCGCAACCCTGGCATATGTGAGGTTGGTTTTTAAAGCAACCCCGGGACTAAAAGCCAGTTTCAAACCGGTGCCAATACTGTAACGCATGGTCTGCAGGTTCAAATCCTGAGGCCCGTTTGTGCCAATGGTCGGGCGTCCGCCCAAATCCCCCAAAAACATAGAATTGCCCAGGTTGAAATGCTGATAAAGCTTGGGACGCTGTGCATTTAATGGGAAATAGACACCCATCAACATCAACAACAGTAAAACAATTATATAGCGACCCATTGTAGCAAAAACACAACAAACATAACAAAAAGTAAAACAATCAAAAACCTTAATGTTTTAATAATTAGACACAATCGGCTCGCAGGATGTTGTATGCATCACAAGTTTCTTTTACTGTATTCTTTAAAGGAGCGTACCCAAACGAAACAACCTTGTTAGCAGTTGTATAGCGGGTTATTAAGGCAGTGCTTTTTAAACCTTGCGAAGGAAATGGAAAAGGCAACCGCAGCAGCTCAAATAAGCGAGCTGCAACAATTAAAAAACGCAGCAAGAATCCTTTAATGGCAATATACGGCTTTGGGACGCCAAAACCCTCAGCAAAAAGTGTAAGGACATTTTTATAGCTTGAGTTTTCTGCCACACAAAGAAAACGATTACCAAACTGTTGTGATTCATACAGCGCAACCATCATAGCAACCACATCGCGCACCCCTACAAAACCATTTTCTCCAACAGGATAAAAAGGAAGTTTTTTCTTCACCAGCGCCGGGATTTGCCCTGAACCGGTTGGATTTGCCCACGGGCCAATAATAATACCCGGACAAACTATTGCCACACGCAACCCCTCCTCCATTCCTCGCCAAACCTCTTGTTCTGCCTGGTGCTTGCTGATAGCATAGTGTGTGTTGTGGTCTGTATCTTTCCAGGTGGTGTTTTCGGTTACCACCACTGTGTCTTCTGAACGCCCCAGTGCTGCCACCGAAGACACATAAATCAAAGGTTTGTGACCATGCTTCAGGCAGGCATTTACCACATTTGCGGTACCCTGCACATTGGTTTCCATCATGGTTTGCCTGTTTTTCGGCGAGAAAGACACCACAGCCGCCGCATGGAACACTACATCAACAGCCTTTAGATGCTCCATCCATATTTCAGGCTCTAGTAAATCTCCTTCTATCCAGGATATTTGGGATGTGTCAATATTTGGATACAACCCCGATAGCGCATTGAATGCAGACAAAATTTTTTTACTGCGTATTAGCGCCGAAACAACACATTCTTTTTCCAGCAGCGCATACACCAGGTGCGCCCCCACAAACCCGGAGGCCCCTGTAACCAAAGCGCGTGTTGGCGTGTTTTGCATACAACAAACAAAGGTAGTATTGATTTCATTCCTTTTTTATTGGTTAAGTGGGTTATAGCTTTGCAGCATGAAGATTTTCGTTATAAACGGGCCCAACCTAAACCTCACAGGCACCCGTGAGCCCCATATCTATGGTACCGAAAGCTTTGATACATGGCTCCCTGCTGTTCAATCCCAATTTCCCTCCACAAACATTGAATATTACCAATCCAACGTGGAAGGTGAAATTATTAACGAGCTGCAAAAAGCCGCAAAAGACACGAATTGCTTGGGCATCGTTTTAAACGCCGGAGCCTACACCCACACCAGCATTGCCATTGCTGATGCGGTGGCATCGATTTCTACTCCCGTAATTGCCGTACACATGAGCAATCCGCTCTCCCGCGAGCCGGAGCGCCACACGGATCTTTTGTTGGGCAAATGCCTGGGCGTTATCAGTGGTTTGGGTATGAAAAGCTACGAACTGGCGATTGGGTATTTTGTAAAAACACAATGAAAATAGTTTTCTAATAATTAGGGGCCTGTAATTTATTATAGTCCGTAACTTTGCATTATGGGACTCAGACAGGAAAAATTTTCAAAGCAACTCCAGAAAGACCTGGGCGATATCTTTCTTCTTCATAAAGATTGGGTCGCAGGGCAATTTGTAACCATTTCCGGAGTCACCGTCAGCCCTGATTTGTCTTCGGCAAAAGTGTACCTGAGCCTTTTTAATACATCCCAAAAAGCCAAAGTGCTTGAGGCGATTGAGCTCAATGCCCGCGAGATTCGCATGGAAATCGCCAAAAAAGTAAAAAACCAGGTTAAAAAAGTGCCAGAACTGCACTTTTACGAAGATGAAAGCCAGGAATACGCGGCTAAAATTGACCAGTTGCTGGATTCTATTAAAAAAAGCTAAACAACCTTAGTGAACCTCTCTCGGTTTATAGCGCGCCGCTATTTTTTCTCGGGAAAAAACACCTCGGCAGTAAATATTATTTCAGGAATATCGGTGTTGGGTTATGCCGTGGGATCCTTTGCCTTGCTGGTTTTACTGAGTGCACTGAACGGTTTTGAAAGAATTATTTTTAAAACGTACGAGAACTATTACCCCGACCTGAAAGCCCAACCCGCATCAGGTAAGGTTTTTAGCATTGACAACAAGAAAATGCAGGCCATTGCCGGAATAACCGGAGTTGAAAAAACAGCACTCGTACTGGAGGAAAATGCCATTTTGCAATATGGAGACAACCAGGTGGTGGCAACGGTTAAAGGGGTAGACAAAACATGGCCATCTGTGGTTAAAACAGACTCTTTGCTGGTTGCGGGTACCCCGGTTTTTGAAAACAAAAACAGAACACCCTTCGCCTGGCTGGCCGAAGGATTGGTATATAAACTGGCAGTAAACAACAGCAATAACGCCATCACCATTATGGCACCTCGGAGAGAAAGTGTGGGGGTTGCTCAAATGGAAATGAATGAAGACAACATTGGGGTTTCTGCTGTAATCAGGGCAGGGGAAGAACAAGACAACAAACTCATTGCGGTACCGATAGCATTTGCACAGGAACTTTTTGAGCGAGATGGTTTTGCCAGCGCCATTGAAATTAAAGTAAAGCAAGGGGCAGATGCCGGTCAAATAAAAAAAGGCATTCAAAAAATTGCAGGTTCGGAAATGATAGTTTTGAACCGATATGAACAAAACCGGGCGGTGTATAAAATGTTTAACACCGAAAAATGGGTTTCTTTTTCATTGATGGCATTTGTGCTGTTGCTCATCAGCTTTAACCTGCTGGGCTCACTAAGCATGTTGGTGTTGGAAAAAAAGAACGATATAAAACTGCTCAGCCATATAGGCATGCGTCTTAAAAGCATACAGGCGGTGTTTTTCAGAGAAGGCCTCCTGGTGGCTATGGCTGGCACATTTGCCGGATTGCTTTTGGGTTTAATTTTGGTGCTGGCGCAACAAAAATTCGGAATTATTACCACGCAAAGCACTATTTCCGCCGTTTATCCGGTAGTGCTAAAAGCCACAGATTTTGTTTTTATTTTAGGTCTTTGCGGATTATTGGGGATAAGCAGTGCAATATATCCGGCGCTAAAATCTGTGCAATCCCTGTAAATTTGCAATCAACATGCGCAAATTAACCTTTGTAACAGGCCTTGTGGCAATTTTGGCCTCAGCAAGCCTGCAGGCACAATCGGTAGCCGAACAGCAGTTAAACTTTGAACGGGTTCGGGTTGCCAAAGCGAGAACAGAAGCAAGAATCCGAAAAATGTTCCGCGACAGCGGACTATCAGAAACCCCGAAATATATTTACTGGAGGGCCTTCAAAATGGAGGACCAGCTTGAGTTATGGGCCACAGACAGCAGCAGCAGAAATTATAAAAAAATAAAAACCTACTCGATATGCCAAAGCAGCGGCGACCTGGGCCCAAAAAGAAGATTTGGCGATCTTCAGGTTCCAGAAGGGCTTTACTATATTGAGAAATTTAACCCCCACAGCAATTACCGCCTAAGCATGAAAGTGGCTTACCCCAATGAAAGCGATCTAGTTTTTGCAGATAAAAGCAATCCCGGAAACGAGATTTACATTCACGGGGGATGCGCCAGCGTTGGGTGTTTGCCTATGACCGACAGCCTCATCGATGAAATTTATTGGGTAACTATTCTTTCTCAAAACTATCAGGGCTCCAAAGCCAAAATTCCGATTGATATATTCCCCTGTAACTTCAACAATAAAAACTGGGCACGCCTGAAGACGACCTACGGTCACAAACCCCAATTAATTAAGTTTTGGGAAAACCTTGAAGAGGCTTATGCGTTTTTCCGCGACCGAAAAATTGCCCCCGGTTATTGGGTAGACCAGCAGGGAAAATACAATATCGTGTTTCCCCAAAACTACCACATCAACGACCCGAACCACTAAAATCCCGCATGAAATTTCTGGTGGTTGGCTTGGGTAATCCGGGAGAGGAATATCAACACACCCGCCACAACATCGGTTTTGATGTGCTTGATGAATTTGCCACCCGCCACAATGCGGCCTGGGCGCAGGAACGGCATGGATGGGTTGCCAAAGCTTCTGCAAGGGGCAGAACCATAATTCTGCTAAAACCCAACACCTACATGAACCTCAGCGGTAAAGCCGTTTCATACTGGCTGCAAGCCGAAAAACTCCCCCTATCGCAATTGTTGGTTTTGCTTGACGATCTTGCCCTTCCTTCCGGTAAGCTGCGTCTGCGATTAAATGGAAGCGATGGTGGCCACAATGGACTGAAAAGCATCAATGAAACGCTGGGAACCAACAACTATGCCCGCCTCCGCTTTGGAATAGGAAGTGACTTTCCAAAAGGTCGTCAATCGGAGTTTGTGCTGGGCAAGTGGTACCCCGAAGAACAGGAAACCATTAAAGCGGCCACCACAAAAGCGGCCGATGCTGTACTTTTGTATACAACCCAACCGCAAAACATCGCCATGTCGCGCATAAACGCCGCCGGATAATGCCCTCCATAGAAACCATACTTAGCCCTGCATTTTTTCACCTATACGAAGAGGGGTTGGAACAGAAAAACGTAGTGGTTATTGATATTTTGCGGGCCACCACTACCATTTGTGTGGCCTTTGCCAATGGCGCAAAAGAAATTTTACCGGTGGCCAAACCCGAAGAAGCAGCATCCATGCAACAAATGGGATGGATTGCAGCAGCAGAAAGACAGGGTGAAACCGTAGATGGCTTTGATCTGGGAAATTCCCCACAGGACTATACCAAAGAAAGGGTGGGTGGACAAAAAATTGCGCTTACCACCACCAACGGCACGCGTGCACTGCAAATGAGCAGCGCAGCCAAACACGTATGGGTAGGCTCTTTTCTTAACATAAAAACCCTAAGCGATACCTTGCGAGCAGATAACAGCGATGTTTTGTTGTTTTGTGCAGGATGGAAAGACAAATTCAACCTTGAGGACACTGTCTTTGCAGGGGCGGTTGCTTGTTTGCTGGCAGAAACATTCTCGATAACCGATGATGCCACGCTTGCTGCTATGGATTTGTATCAACAGGCAGAAGCCGACCTACCCGGATATTTGCAAAAAGCAAGCCATGTGAACCGGTTCAAAAGCCTGCACATAGAATCAGATTTGGACGCCTGCCTAAAAACCAACACACTGAACGTGTTGCCGGAATTTAAAAACGGAACCATTCAAAACTGCCACAATGCATGAAAACAGCTTAAAACCTGACTTTTTTGAGTTTTTTATTGAACTGTCTGCCAATAATCGCAAAGGCTGGTTTGACGAAAACCGCACACGTTACGAGCAGGATGTAAAAAAACCTTTCGAAATACTGGTTGTGGATTTGCTTGGGGCTTTTGCAAGACATCAGAAAAAAGAAATTACCGTGCGCTCCGGCGATTGCATATTCAGAATAAACCGTGATATCCGGTTTTCCAAAGATAAAACACCTTACAAACTCAACCGCAGCGCGGTTATCTCGCCGGAGGGGAAGAAATCCCTTGGCCCGGACGGCTTTTATTTTGAAGCAGGACCTGAACAGTGTGCTTTCTACGCTGGTTTTTATATGCCCGATAAAGATCAACTGATGCAGATACGCCGGCATATTGCCGGCAACCCGGAAACCTGGGAGAAAATCAAGGCAGAAAAAGCGTTTAAAAGCACCTTTGGCGAGATTTTAGGCTCAACACAAAAAAGAATTCCCGCTGAATTTACTTCTGTAAAAAACCTGCCAAAGGAAGTTTACAACACGCAGTTCTATATTCAACACCTTATGGAACCTGAGGTTTTCATAGAACAAGACCCGGTGAAGGTGTTGATGAATTTGTGGAACACCGCCCAAAAACTAACAAAATTTCTTTCTGATTCAACCCGTGTTCAGGATTGAAATATATTAACGAACTTTGCCATGTCAATGAACCCTAACACCGCCAAAAGACCCATCAGGGTGCTGGTAGCCAAAGTAGGCCTGGACGGTCATGACCGCGGCGCCAAGGTGATAGCCTCTGCACTTAGGGATGCGGGCATGGAAGTAATCTATACGGGACTGAGACAAACCCCCGAAATGGTGGTGCAGGCAGCTTTGCAGGAAGATGTGGATGCCATAGGTATTAGCATTCTTTCCGGCGCACATAACACGGTTTTTCCAAAAGTGCTGGAACTGATGAAGCAGGCAGGTTTGAATGATGTATTGCTTACCGGTGGCGGAATTATCCCGGATAAAGACGCCGAAGACCTGAACCAACTGGGCGTTGCCAAGCTGTTTCCACCAGGAACCGAAATGGCCGCTATCGTTTATTATATTACCCAGTGGGTAAAACAAAACAGACCTTTTTAACCTTCAATGGACACGATTGCCACATACGAGAACATCCTTACCCAAATAGAAGCAGGGGTTCTTACCATTACCCTTAACAGGGAAAGCAAACTCAACGCACTGACACTTAAAACCCTTCAGGAAATTCGTATGGCGGTTGTGGAAGCCCAGTCAGATGAAATGGTAAAGGGAATTATCCTGACCGGCTCCGGAACAAAGGCGTTTGCTGCAGGGGCAGACATCAGCGAATTTGCCCATTTCACGGAAGATCAGGCCACCCGCATGAGTGCAGATGGCCACGATGTGATGAACACCATCGAAAACAGCGAAAAACCGGTGATAGCCGCGGTAAACGGCTTTGCGCTCGGTGGCGGATGCGAACTGGCCATGTGTTGCCACATGCGTATTGCTTCAGAAAACGCCAAATTTGGGCAGCCTGAAGTAAACTTGGGTGTTCCTCCCGGCTATGGCGGCACACAGCGCATGATTCAACTGGTGGGTAAAGGCAAGGCTGTGGAAATATTGCTAACCGGCGACAGCATTGATGCGCAAACCGCAATGCAGCTGGGATTGGTAAATCATGTGGTTTCGCTGGAGGATTTATTACCCAAATGCCGCGAGATTCTAGCTAAAATCAGCACCAAAAGTCCGGTGGCGGTCGGTAAAGTAATTAAGTGTGTAAACGATTTCTTCCGCCCCAATGTTAATGGCATGCAGCGCGAGATTTACGAATTCGGCGAAGCTTTTGTCTCGGAAGATTTCAAAGAAGGCACAGACGCTTTTCTAAATAAGAGAAAACCCAATTTCCCCGGTAAATAATTGGGGGTAAAGCTCAAAAATGCTGTATTAAAACAAACAAAAAACATATGAAAAACATCACAAAACTATTTTTTCTGGGTGCCACTGCACTCCTGATGACCACTTCCTGCAAAAAGGAAGATGACAAAAACACAACCCCCACGCCTTCGCCCAATGCTGGCATTACCAGCTGCAGCGTTAATGGAAAATCCTGGACCAGCGGCAAAACAGAAACCTATACAGGCCTGGATAGTTTTCCCGGTTGCGAAGCGTATATGGCTGGTGACACCATGACTTTTATTTCCACCAATTTTTCAGATACGTCCGTGGTGCTTGCACAGATAACCCTAACTCCTGGCAAGGTTGGAACCTACACCGGTACCACATCCACCGAAGGGGGTATGTTTTACCTGCCCAAATTTGATGAAACATCTTTGTTTCAGGCCTTCCTGATGTATACCACCAGTTACAGCTTTACCATCACAAAATGGGATAATGTAACCAGAAAATTCTCAGGCAGCTTCAACTTCAACATGGTTTCCAACGTCGGCGGTGCCGGCTTTAATGTGACCAACGGAAAGTTTGAAGACGTAAAATATTTTATTGACTAAAACCAGCGAAATCCACAAAAAACCTGTTCAAAGCGGGTTTTTTTATGCCATGAAAGGCCAGGTATTTACTGAATCTGCAATCAGTTTTTTATGTAAACTTCTCACCTGCTCAATGATGCTGAGGGTTTCGTTGTTGTGAACAATGTAGTGACACTTTGACAACAGTTCGTCCTGGGGCATCTGTTTTTGCATGCGCAACAAAACATCTTGCCTTGAGCAGTAGTCGCGATTCATAACACGCTGAATGCGCAATTCTTCGGGCGCCACCACCCCAACAGTTTTGTGAATGCGTCTGTAGCTGCCGCTTTCAAAAAGTATGGCCGCTTCTTTAAGCGTGTAGGCATGATTTTCATGCGTAGTGCACCATTTTTCGTAATGTTCAAACACAAATGGATGCACAAGGGCATTCAGTTTTTGCGAAGCTTCCGCATCTCCAAAGGCAATTGTCCTCAAAAAAGCGTTATTAATTTCACCATTTTCGAGAACAGATGGGCCGTAAGCCGCAAACAGTGCAGATTTAAGTTCGTTGTTTTCAATATAAAGGCGCTTTGCCTCTGCGTCGGCGCAATAAACAGGTACCCCCAGTGATTCAAACACACGGCAAAACGTGGATTTGCCACTTCCTATTCCGCCGGTGATACCAACGCGCATCAAGGTGTTATGCCTTGGGCTTTGGATAGGCAGCCAAGGTCATTTCCATGCTCACCGCTGCTTTTTCAGCCTTTATTTTACCCTCTTCAATTTCCAGGATAAAATGAGTATCGGCGATTTGGGAAATTTTGGCATGAAAACCACCGGTAGTTACCACGTGGTCACCCTTTTTAAGCTCTGCCAGGTAGGCTTTGGCTTTTTTCTGCTTCCGCATCTGTGGCCAAATCATGAAAAAGAAAAACACCACCATGATCAACAACATGGGTAATATCCCAAAGGATTGTCCGGCGTTGCCGGTTTGTAGCAATTGAATAAACATATGAATTAATGATTGTTTTGTTCGTATTCTTCGTCCTCTTCAGGGGCAGAAAACACAGTTGCTTTAAACTTTAGCAAAACGGTTTCAATGGTTGAGTTTTCAAACTCCACCGTAATGGACTTTTCGTTTTCCAGACCTTCTTTGGCGCCGCGTCCTGTAGAGTTGAAAGTTGCATCCACATAGCCGTCTTCGCCGGGTTTAATAACGTCTTTGGTCCATCCGGGGGTGGTGCATCCGCAGGCAGCCTGACAATTGCGAATGAGCAAATCGCCCGTGCCTACATTTTTAAACTTATAGCGGTGTTTTAGCTGCATGCCCGAGGTTACCTTGTTGAAATTATAAACCGTATCAGTAAACAACGGCGTCCCTTTTGGACCGTTGTTATCAGGTTTAGGGTTTTCTACAGTGGCCTCATTTTCAATTTTATCGGCCGATACGTTTGATTTGTCGCCGCCGCAGGCAGCCATAAATCCCACAGTCAAAAGCGAAAAGCAAATCAGAAGGCGGTGTTGCATTATGCAAATATACTACGATTATTTATCCCGCAAACCCCTGCCTGATTTGACGATAATACCACTTTCTGCAAGAGAAACACGCAATTTATCCAACACACCGTTTAAAAAACGACCACTGTTAGGTGTACTGTATTCCCTCACCACATCCAGGTATTCATTGATGGTAACCTTTAGTGGAATATGGGGGAACGATGTAAATTCTGCCAATGCAAGCTTCAGACACAGCAAATCTATAATAGCTATACGTCCGGGATCCCAGTTTTCGGTGACTGTGCTCACATATTCCTCGTATTTTTCGCTGTTAGCCATCACCAGATCAAAAAGCAGCATCGCCATTTTCACCTCATCATCATCGTTTGAATACGGAATGCCTGGGGTGATATTTTCAGGGCTTGCAGCAAGGGTTTTTTCCAGTTCGCGATCCAGGGTGTTTTCATCATCATCCCAGGCGCCATAAGCTTCCTGCATGAGCAAATAAAAAGGCTCACACTCACCTAAAAGATAACGATAAAACTCCTGCAAAAACGTTTGCTGCTGCGCAGAATCAGGGTTGTCAAAAACACAGTAATCGGTGGTAAATTCCTGCTGAAACAGCCAATCGGTAATGGTGGGAAAAGAATCCCCATATTCCGACCAGTTTGCCATGAAATAAAGGCGTTTGTGCTTGAGGGTTTTGTCGTAAATACTTTTGGCCAGCGCATTGTTATTCAGCAGCCCAAGACGGCGAATTTTCTCTTTATCAGGATAGAACTTTTTAACTTCTATTTCCTGCTCACTCAGTAAATATTCATTTAAATAATGGGGAAGTTCCAGCAGAAACACATACACATCATACGTGACCATAAGCGAGGATAATAAACCCTGTCTGCACTGTGCTTTGGCGGAATCGCCACCCTGCTGCGCTGCGTACAAAGCTTGCAGCGCTTTTATTCTTACCAACCTCCGTGAAATCATAGAACGTTGCTGCAAAAATACAACAAACGGGGCGGATGGCATAAAAAACAAATGCTGGCGGTTTTTTGTCAGGCTCCAAATCAAATATCACCCGCTGTAACCTGGTTGTCTATTAGCCTAACACCCTCCAAATAGCCCGCAAAAACCACCACTTTTTTTAATGAAGTGTCCGTCGCTTGCACCATATCTGGCAAAGCAACCGTTTCCAGGTATTCAATTTCAATGCCCTGCTCTTTGAGCAACGTGCGCGCACCTTCCACATTGTCGTCTTTTGCAACCATTTGCATGGCCTTGTGTATGTTTCCCGCCTTTATTAGCCCGCCGCTTGACAGTCTTGCGTTGCGGCTGCTGAGGGCCAGACCGGTTGTTTGGTCTCTTTGCGTAGGTATATTATGTTGCCTAATATTCGAAAAACACGCCGCTACCAGCTTCTCAACCACCAGGCATTGCTGCAGGTCTTTTTGTCCGAAAAACACATCAGCGGGGTTTAGCACCGAGAATAAACGATGCAGCACTTTGACTACACCTTTAAAATGACCTGGACGGTGTTGACCTTCAAACACGTGATCCAGTTCTCCCAAATCCAAATAAATATCAGCAAGGTCCGTCGGGTATAAATCGGATGTAACCGGTAAAAAAACAGCATCTACGCCAGCATCGTTTAAAAGCCGAAGGTCTGGCGAAATTGTTCTTGGATATTTCAGCAGGTCATCTTCATTGTTAAACTGCGCCGGATTAACAAAAATACTTACCAATACAGGCTTTCCAAGGGCCTTGGCCTTTTCCACCAACGCAAGGTGTCCGGCATGAAGTGCGCCCATGGTTGGCACAAATGAAAAAGCGTCATTTTGACATTTAGCCCAGCGGGAAACCGCTTTGGTATAATAGAAAACCTTCAACAAAAACCAAATATATCCATGCAAATAAAAGATTTTGAACACGAAAAGTTTTGAATTCCAGGAAAAATTGTGTTAATTTTGTAAATCGTAATCTCCCCAATAGAGTTCCCAATACATGAGCATCACCAAAAAACGCGTTCTGTTTGTCAGTTCAGAAATGGCCCCCTTCCTCGAAACCGAAAGCGCACAGGCCATCATCGCAAGAAATCTTCCCCAGGCGCTTCAGGAGCGCGACAATGAAATCCGCATCTTGGTTCCCCGCTTCGGCGTAATCAATGAAAGAAGAAACCGCCTGCACGAGGTGGTTCGTCTTTCCGGAATCAACATTTCGATAGATGACAATGACAACCCCTTGATTATCAAGGTTGCCAGCATTCCCCAGACCAAAATGCAGGTTTATTTTCTTGATAATGAAGATTATTTTCACCGCAAGGCCATCTTCCAGGATGAAAAAGGCCAGTTTTTTGATGACAATGATGAACGCACCATTTTCTTCTGCAAAGGGGTAATGGAAACCGTAAAAAAATTGGGCTGGGCACCCGATATCATCCATTGTCAGGGATGGATGACCAGCCTTATTCCTGTTTACCTGAAAACCGTATACAAAGACGAGCCCGTATTTAGGGATGCTAAAGTTGTATACAGTGTATACAACGACACCGAAGAGTGCCTGGGTGCCGATTTCTCCAGAAAAGCATCCTTAAACGAGATCCAGGATGATACCATGCAGTGCTTTGCCGATGGCAATATTAAAAGCCTGCACCAGGGCGCAGTTAGCTATGCCGATGCGGTGGTTACATCCTGCGATGAAGCCCATCGCTGTGTGGCTGAACACATCAGTTCCAAGCCGGTTATGCGACATACTGAAGAGCCTATTGGCGAACAATATGTGAGCTTTTATGAAAAAGTGATTTCTCAAGCTCTGTAAAACCGCGAACTTTGCCCCCGTGACGAAAAGGCTGGTTCGGTTATTTCCGGTTGTATTACTGCTGTTTGCCTGTAAAAAACAGAGTGGCAATATCGTGCTCGATGGGCAGGGAAATACTGGGCAAATGCAGCTGTTTACCACCGATACACTCAGCCTTACAGCAACCACGGTTCGTGAAGATTCTCTTCCCGGAAACAACCTGCGTTATGTGTTATTTGGCAGTATGAATGATCCCCTGCTCGGAACTATATCTTCCGGTGCTTACGCCCAATGCGGCCTGCTGGAGCCCAACTCTGATTTTCCCAACACAGAAGAACCGGATTCCGCTGTTTTGTTCATCCCTTTTATCAATGGATTAAATTTTTACGGAGACAAACAAACCTATCAAGGCTTTACTATCACGCCGCTGAAAACCGGAATCACAGGAACCAACGCTTACTATCAGGGCGATGTGCTGGAAACCGACCCAACCCTGGAAAGCCGCTACTATGGTCCGGTTTACAACTACAAAACAGATTCGATTCGTTATAAAAAAGGCAAATCGGCGATTACTCCAGGAATCAGGGTGAGACTTTCTGCCGGCATGGCGCGCCGACTCATGCAGCTGCCCAAAGACGCATACACCAGCCAAGAAAAGCTTATTGAAAACTTTCCGGGCATTGCAGTTTTACCAGAAAAACGGGATCTTAGCGAAGGTAAAGGTGGTTTTGGTGTATATGACTTTAACAATGTCATCAGTTTTGCCTACAGGGCAAAAATCCTACTTTACTACCGTGATACAGCTACACAGGTTTTTACCTTTACCGGTTCAAAAAACACCATCAACAAAGGTATGCCCGGCGTGTACAAAGCAGCAGTGGCGCAGCAACTCAACAATCCGGCCCAATCCTATACCATAACCTACGCCCAGGCGCCCAACGGTCTGAAAACCCATATTCGCATCCCTAATTTGCTTAATCTTGGCCAACTTGGCAATATTGCCATCAATAAAGCAGAATTACAGCTATTTGTAGCTCCCGGCACCGCTACTGCCTTGCACCCTGCGCCTGGACGACTAAACCTGTTCCAGCCTGCAGGCAAAACCAGCGACCGCAATACCTTTGTGGAAGACGGTGTTTCTGACAGCTACGGCGGCACCTACAACGAAGCTACCGGCAGCTACCGATTTACACTAACCAAACACCTGCAAAACCTACTCAGTGCCAAGAAATTTTACAACGAGGACCTAAATTTTGGGCTTTATCTGGCGATTCCTTCAGATCAGCCGGTAAGCGGCGCCCGCGTGGCCATAGACCACAGCAAAACCAAATTGATTATAACCTACACCAAACTGAATTAACCCTTACTTGTTAGTTGCATGATGGATAAACGCAAACCCTACCAGCTGGTAAGCCGCGAGTGGAAGCCCGAAGATACCGTTATCAAGGTAAATGGCGTGGAAATTGGCAAAGAGCTGATGCTGGCTGCAGGCCCCTGTGCTGTGGAGAATGAGGAACAGGTATTCACCATCACCGAGTTTCTGGCCAAACAACAGGTTCGTTTTCTGCGCGGCGGTGCCTACAAACCCCGCAGCAGTCCCTATTCTTTTCAGGGTTTGAAAACCGAAGGATTGCAACTGCTCAGAAAAGCGGCCGACAAATACGGAATGGCCGTGGTGAGTGAAGTAATGAGTGCCGACAAGGTGGATGAGCTTTGCGAATATGCCGATATCCTGCAGGTAGGCACCCGCAACATGCAAAACTATCCTTTGCTGCGTGCATTGGGTAAAATAAATAAGCCCGTTTTGCTGAAGCGTGGCATGAGCAGCACCATGGAAGAATGGCTGCTGGCAGCAGAATATATTTTGGTAGGCGGCAATGAGCGCGTCATCCTCTGTGAGCGCGGAATCCGCACCTTTGATACCGCTACGCGCAACACATTGGATCTAGGCGCAGTGGCGCTGGTAAAGCAACTCAGCCACTTGCCGGTAATTGTAGACCCAAGCCAGGGTACCGGAAACCGCAACCTGGTGGCGCCACTTTCTATGGCAGCCATTGCAGCTGGAGCAGATGGCCTTATCATTGAAGTACACAACCAGCCCGAAAAAGCACTGAGCGATGGCGAACAAAGCCTTTATTTCGACCAGTTTGCAGCCATGATGCAGCCTTTGGCACAGCAGGGCGCCCTGCGCAACAAGCACTTCGATTTCCAAAAGCCCAGGCTTCCTGAAGCCGAGACAACCGCCTGATTGCGGCATGCAACTGCACTGGGAAAAACATACCCTCTCATTTATCAAACCAGCCAAAACCAGCCGGGGCGAATACACAGAAAAACCGCACTGGCTGATTTACCTCTCACAAAACGGCATTATCGGTTGTGGTGAAGCCGCGCCCTTGCCGGATTTGAGCATAGACGGGCAGGCCCCGATCGATGAAATGCTTACCCAGCTTCAGTATTTTGCAGCAGAACCGCTGCCGCTGAATGAATGGCTTCGCCTTACCGATGGTTATCCATCCTTGCAGTTTGCCCTGGAATGTGCCTTTCTGGATGTGCAAAACGGGGGCAAAGGTGTGTTGTTTCCGGGCCCTTTTACCGAAGGGAAAAAAAGCATTCCCTTCAATGGGTTGGTGTGGATGGATACCATTGAAGGTATGTGGGAAGAGGCCCGGCAAAAAATAGAGAAGGGATTTACCTGCCTCAAATTCAAAGTGGGCGCTATCGATACTGATTCGGAATGCCGGTTGCTGGAAAAAGTAAGGGCTCTCAAAAATGCGTTCGGTCTCACCATACGCCTGGATGCCAATGGTGCGTGGGAACCAGAAGAGGCCCCCTATCATCTTAAGGAGTTTTTGCGTTTTGAAGTTCACAACATAGAACAACCCATCAAAGCCGGACAGGCCGATGCCATGCAGGAGCTGTGTGCCAAAAGCCCCATTCCATTGGCGCTGGATGAAGAACTGATTGGGATATCCAAAGACGGTGCCGAACTTCTTTTGAAAAAGATTAAGCCCGCATTTATCGTGCTGAAACCCACCCTGCTAGGCGGTTTCACCGCTTGCGACCACTGGATTGAAGTTGCCCAAAAACACAACATTGGGTGGTGGGCCACCAGTGCGCTGGAAGGGAACATCGGCCTGAGTGCCATTGCCCAGTGGGTTTCTGCCAAAAACAACCCCATGCACCAGGGTTTGGGAACCGGAGCACTGTATAAAAACAATTTCGCGCCACGCACCCGTGCAGAAAAAGACCAAATGTGGTTTTTACAAAACCTTGCAACCATCTGACGGCATCTTTGTTTATTAAGTGCACATGAACCCGCACATCGATAAAATCAACCAAAGTATTGCCCCGCAAAAAGCCCTTATTGTAAAGCATCCACTGTATGCCCAAATTCAAAACCTGGAGCATGTGCGGATATTTATGCAGAACCATGTATACGCCGTTTGGGATTTTATGTCGCTGCTGAAAAGCCTGCAGCAAAACCTTACATGTACCACTACCCCCTGGTTACCCAAAGGCAGCGCCGAAACCCGCTTTCTCATCAATGAAATTGTGGTGGGCGAAGAATCGGATGTGGACATGAACGGCATCCGCAAAAGCCATTTTGAGATGTACCTGGATGCAATGGAGCAGGCCGGTGCAGACAACACCATGATTCTAGGCCTGACGGAAGAGATACGCAACGGCAAACCCGTGGAAGCAGCCCTTGAACAGATGAATTTACCAACTTCTGTAAAGGAATTTGTACAGTTTACTTTCAGGCAAATAGCCGAAAACAAACCCCATGTGTTGTCTGCGATTTTTACGTTTGGCAGGGAGGATTTAATACCCGATATGTTTATGGCGCTGGTAAATGACCTCAACCTCCGTTTTCCGGAAAAAATTGCGCCCTTCAAATATTACCTCGACCGCCACATAGAAGTAGATGGCGACCACCACTCGCACCTGGCTTTGCAAATGACTGCCGAGCTATGCGGAACTGATGAAAAGAAATGGGAAGAGGCAACGCAGGCTTCTATGGAAGCGCTGCGCTTACGAAACAACCTTTGGACAGGAGTACTCGAAGAAATAATGCCAATATCTGCCGCCCTCTCTTAAAAGTATCGCAAAAAAAAAGCCCGGATATCCGGGCTTTTTCTTTTAGTTTTTTTAATTAGTGTGATGCTGCATACAACTCAGCCACTTTTTTCCAGTTCACCACATTCCACCAGGCATTGATATAATCCGGGCGGCGGTTTTGGTAGTGCAGATAATAGGCGTGTTCCCACACATCCAAACCCATAATAGGTGTGCCTTTTACATCGGCAATGTCCATCAGCGGGTTATCCTGGTTTGGGGTGCTGGTCACCACCAGTTTTCCGTCGTGCACCATCAGCCAGGCCCAGCCTGATCCAAAACGGGAAGTAGCAGCAGTGTTGAACTGCTCTTTAAATGCCTCCATGCTTCCAAAAGTTGCGGTGATGTCCGTCAGCAATTTTCCTTCGGGATTTCCGCCACCGGCCGGGCTCATAAGCTGCCAGAAAAGACTGTGGTTCCAGTGGCCGCCGCCATTGTTGCGAACAGCCATGCTGTATTTACTCACATTGGCCATAAGCTCTTCCAGGCTCTTGCCTTCGCCTGCATTGCCTTTCACGGCATTGTTCAGGTTATTTACATACGCCTGATGATGCTTGCCGTGGTGGATTTCCATGGTCCTGGCGTCAATATGGGGCTCCAGGGCCGCAAATTCGTAGGGGAGTGATGGTAATTCAAACATAATTATGGTTTTATTCAGGTAACAAAGTTAAGCAAGTTTGGTTCGTTGTGTACATACCCTGATTTTTGCATACAACTTGTTGTTTGCCGCTGATATCGCCCTGTTGTTTGAAATTATCGCCGTTGTTTTATCTATGGCAGGTGTGCTGTTGGCCATAAAACCCTACACGGCCAACTGGCCCGTAGCCATGGCCGGAACCCTTCTCTATGCCTGGATTTTCTATGATTGCCGCTTGTATTCGGATATGGTTTTGCAGTTCCTTTTTATAGGTGTTCAGGCCTATGGATGGCGAAACTGGTCTCTGAAAAGCACTCCTCAAAACCCAGTTTCATCAATTACTCAGCGTCGGTGGCTTGTTGAAAGCCTGATTTTTCTTATTGGATGGTACTTGTGGACCCGGATCATCCTTTTATTTGCTCCTGAAGCCGCCATGCCTTGGCTCGACAGTTTCACGGCTTCCCTCAGCGTTTGGGCCATCACACTGCAAGCGCGCCGAAAATGGGAAAACTGGATGCTATGGCTGCTGGCGGATATAATTTATATACCGCTCTATATTTCTGTGGGCAAACTCTTGACTGCGGGGCTTTATGCGGTGTTTTTACTGTTTGCGGTCGTGGGTTTGCGGTCGTGGTACCGTCAGCGGGTGTGAACTTTTATCCCTATTTTTGCAAGAGACAGTGCAGGTCGGTTGATTTGCAAACAGTTTTTCGATAGATTTATAACAGTATGGGATGTTCATCATGTGGTACCAAATCAGGGGGCGGCTGCTCTCCTGCCGGATGCAAAAGCAACGGTACCTGCGGCACTTCGGGGTGTAATGCCCTGAATGTATATGATTGGTTCAGGGACATGGAGCTCCCTGACGATTTTGTGGCTTTTAATATCGTAGAGGTGCGATTTAAAGGTTCAAGAAAGGAGTTTTTCAGAAATGTAAACAATCTGGATCTTTACACCGGTGATTATGTGGCCGTGGAAAGCTCCGTGGGCTTTGATGTTGGTACCGTTTCCGCCACCAGCGAAATCGTGCGCCTTCAATTAAAAAAATACAGGGTTCAGGAAGATTCTGAACGCATTTTGCCCATCATTCGCAAAGCAACCGATAAAGACCTTGAAAAAAACGATGAGCTAAAACTAAAAGAAAAAGCCACCCTGGAAAGGGCTCGTACCATAGCTTTCAGACTCAACTTGCAGATGAAAATCAGTGATATTGAAATTCAGAGTGACGGACGCAAGGTTATTTTCTTTTACACTGCTGAACAGCGTGTGGATTTCCGCGAATTGATTCGCCTGTATGCCGATGAATTCCGCATGAAAATTGAAATGCGCCACATCAGTTACCGCGAAGAGGCTTCCCGCCTGGGTGGTATTGGTGTTTGCGGCCGTCAGCTATGCTGCAGCACATGGCTCACCGACTACAAAATGGTTACCACCGGGGCAGCACGCGTACAGAACCTCAGCATCAATATGGAAAAACTGGCCGGTCAGTGCGGTCGCCTAAAATGCTGTCTGAATTATGAGCTGGATTTGTATGTGGAGGCGCTGGACAAGTTTCCCAAAGCCAAGGTAGTGAAGCTGGAAACAGCCTCCGGTGTTGCATACAGCCAAAAAACAGATATTCTTAAACAGCTGATGTGGTTTAGCTATGAAGACAGCGCGACCTGGATTGCCCTTGCGGTAGAAAAGGTTAAGGAGTTCATGGAGGACAACAAGCAAGGTAAAATCGTTCCCCCGCTTCAGGATGTGGCTGCTGCCAGTCAGGTGGTGGAACAGGTTGCTTCTGCGCAGGCGCCTGAATTCATCGGCGGGTCCGAACTACTTGAAGACAGGGAAATGGAAGCGGAAATCCGCAAAGGCCGCCAGGAAAAAGGCCGTCATCAGCACCCCCACAATAAAGGCGGTCAGCAACACAGGCCACCGGGACAAGGTGGAGGTGGCAATCCGCAGGGCAAGCCGCGCCACCGGGGCCCCGACAACCGCGGACCCAGAAGGGATAATCGAGGTCCTCGTCCCCCGCACCAAAACAGGGGGCCAAAACCCAACAATCCGCCCAACACCTGATTTTATTTGCAATAAACCGGTCTCTGCATTAATATTGATGCCCCATTTGGCCGCATCAGCATGATTGCCCCGGTAATACATTGGTATTTTAAACAGCGCTATCAGGATATTCAACTGATGGCCTCCAGAGCCGCAGACGCCCAGGATGTATGGTTCGAATACCTGCTGGACAAAGGGAAAGATACCGTTTATGGTGAATCTGCAGGTTTTAAAAACATTCGCAATTATGCCCAGTGGAAAGAAATGATTCCGGTGGCAAATTATGAAGACCTGAAGCCCTGGATTGAACGAACCATGGCTGGAGAACAAGGCCTCATCTGGCCCGAAGAAATTACCTGGTTTGCAAAAAGCAGTGGTACCACGGGCAATACAGCCAAGTTTATTCCCATTAGCTACGAAAGCCTGGAAGACAACCATTTCAAAGGCTCTAAAGATGTGCTTACCCTGTTTTGTGTTGAAAACACAGAATCGGAAATGTTTCAGGGCAAAGCCTTGCTAATCGGCGGCAGCCATAAAATCAACCAGCTAAACACCCGTGGATATTACGGTGATTTGAGTGCCGTTCTTATGAACCATATGCCGGCATGGGCCAACTTCAAGTCTACCCCTGATCTGAACATTGCCCTGATGGACAACTGGGAGGAAAAACTGGAAAGTATGGCTCAGGCCTCCATACACGAGGACATTACCAGTATTAGCGGAGTGCCTACCTGGACATTGGTGCTTTTCAAAAGAATCCTGGAAATAACAGGAAAGAAACACATGCATGGGGTTTGGCCCAACCTGGAATTGTTTATCCATGGCGGCGTGAGCTTTACCCCTTATCGCGAACAGTTTAAACAACTGCTGCCCGACCCTAAAATGCGCTATGTAGAAACCTACAATGCCAGCGAAGGCTTTTTCGGTGTACAGTTCAATTCTGCAAGTTCTGATATGCTGCTGGTAACCGACCATGGTGTGTTTTATGAGTTCTATCCCGTAAATGAAGGCCCCGAAGCCGCAGTTCCACTCAGAGACGTGAAACCCGGCGTGAATTATGCCGTCATGATAACCACTACCGGTGGTTTGTGGCGCTATAACCTGGGAGATACCGTTCAGTTCAGCAACACCAATCCGTACTTGTTTAAAATATCAGGACGTACTAAGCTTTATATCAACGCCTTTGGCGAAGAACTGGTTATAGAAAATGCCGATACCGCTATTGCTGCTGCTGCTGCCGCAACAAACGCAATAGTGGAAGATTATACTGCCGCCCCTGTGTTTATGACCGAAACCGAACCCGGACATGAATGGCTGATTGAATTTTCGGTGCCTCCGGCAGATGTGGACGCTTTCACGCAATCGCTCGACAACAATCTAAAAGCCTGCAATGGTGACTACGCCGCCAAAAGACAAGGCGACCTGGCCATGAAAATGCCAAAAGTAATAGCAGTTCCGGCAGGTGCTTTTCAGCAGTGGTTGAAACAAAAAGGCAAGTTGGGCGGACAACACAAGGTGCCACGTCTCAGCAACGACCGTAGCATTCTGGAAGAAATTCTCAGCAGCCTGCAGCAACCTGCCTGAGATTGGTCATCTCAAAAGCCCTTTGTATCTTCGCCCCATGTACGGAGCGTTTCAGCAACACTTGCAGGCCGAACTGAAATCCACTGAGGAAAACGGCCTTTACAAAAGAGAAAGAATTATCGTAACCCCGCAGGATGCGGTTATCCGTCTGCAGGACGGCAATGAGGTAATCAACTTCTGCGCCAACAACTACCTGGGCCTCAGCAGCCACCCCCGCGTGGTGGAAGCAGCCAAGCGCGCCATCGACACCCATGGTTTTGGTATGAGCAGTGTGCGCTTTATCTGCGGTACGCAAGACATACACAAAGAACTGGAGGCAAAAATTGCTTCATTTTACGGAACCGATGATACCATTCTCTATGCTGCGGCTTTCGATGCCAATGGCGGTGTTTTCGAGCCCCTGCTGGGCGAAGAAGATGCCATTATCAGCGATTCGCTGAATCATGCCTCAATTATCGATGGCGTAAGGCTTTGCAAAGCGCGCCGATACCGCTATGCCAACAACAACATGGCCGAGCTGGAGGAACAACTCATCAAGGCCCGGGCCGAAGGGGCACGGTACATTTTGATTGTGACCGATGGTGTTTTCAGCATGGACGGCTATGTGGCCCAGCTGGACAAAATCTGTGACCTGGCCGATAAATACAACGCCCTCACCATGACCGACGAATGCCATGCCGCGGGTTTCATAGGCAAAACAGGCCGTGGTGTACCTGAATACTGCAATGTGATGGGGCGTGTAGATATTATCACGGGAACGCTCGGAAAAGCCCTCGGCGGTGCCATGGGAGGATATACAACAGGCCGTAAAGAGATTATCGAAATTCTGAGACAGCGCAGCCGTCCTTACCTGTTCAGCAACTCATTGGCCCCCAGCATTGTGGGTGCCAGCATTGAGGTGTTCAACATGCTCACCGAAACCACGGAGCTGCGCGACAAACTGGAAGCCAACGTGCACCGTTTTAAAGCAGGTATGAAAGCCGCCGGCTTTGATTTTAAGGACGGAGACAGTGCCATCGTGCCCATTATGCTGTATGATGCCAAACTCAGCCAGGCAATGGCAGATAAACTTCTGCAGGAGGGTATTTACGTAATTGGTTTCTTCTACCCTGTAGTGCCTAAAGACCAGGCCCGAATTCGCGTACAACTGAGTGCCGCCCATGGGTTTGAGCACATAGACCGCGCCATTGCTGCTTTTACCAAGGTGGGCAAAGCGTTGGGCGTGATATACTCATAAAATTAAATAGGTTATAAAAACAAAAAACCCGCAAATAGCGGGTTTTTTGTACGTATATTTACTTTATAATCGTACGTATTTTAGCAAGTGGTTTTTGCCTTCACACAACACAGCCATCTGGTAAACCCCGGGAATCCAGTTTTTACCGGGCAATGAAATGGATTGGCCTGCAGGCCATACAGCCTCGTAAACGCGCGTTCCGGCCATGTTATACACTGTAACCGATGCGTCCTTCGACATGTTATTCCATTGCATTACAGCGTCACCGCGTGATGGGTTCGGCATCAGCCTGATCGGGCTGTTCAATACGCTCTGCAACGAATTGGTAGACTGAACAATAACGGCTTGCTGAAAACCCTGCGTTAACAGAGCATTGCCACTGCCCCCAGTTTCCCCTACAAGGTTTCCCAGCGACCAGTCGGCAGAAAAGCTGCCCGAAAAAGAACCTCCCGTGGCCGACAGGAGCTCTCGCTCAGCACTTTGTGCCTGCAAACCGGCCAAACCGGCCACCACACAAAATAAAACGGCTATGATTCTCATGGCTGTTTATTTATTGCGGTTGTTTCTGCGGGGTACGGCAATACCATCGGTGTTTACGAAATGAATACCGGCACTGGCAGGCTTGCCAAAGAGTTCAGGGTGCAGGTATTTACCCACCGCATTGGCCTCTTTGGGTTTTTCGGGGATTACGCGATTGGCTTTGGCCCAGGCATCATTACGCACACCGGTTACTTGCCAACTAACCTCGGTATTGGGTTTGTCGGTTTTGATACTGAATTTATTACCCTCAATTTTCTTTGAAACCACCGCCTGCGCAAAATCAGGGCCGATTACTGTAAGCTGGTAGCGGAAATCCACGTTCAGCGATTGAAAGTAGGATGGAAGGGTAACCTCAGCCGCACCATTGGCATCGGTGGTGATATTTCCGTTGTAGATGTTCATCATTTCGGGGCTTTCCACAAAACTGTGTATGAGGTATTTGTTTTCAGGATCTTGTGGGTGGTCTATCTGGAAAGTACCACCTGCTTTGCTCAAGGTACCTGACACATAAACATTGCCCTGAAAATAGCCGGCATAGTTGGTAAGGCCGCTGGTGGCGGTTCCATAAACGCCATAGTTGGTATACGATGAGTTGGTTGCAGTGTTGGAGAAATAACCGGCATAGGCCGCAGAACCCGCTGTTCCGGTGATGGCGCTATACGTTCCATAGGTTCCGCTGGCACTGGTAGATGCGGCATAAACACCGTTATAATGGCCGATGGTGAATGCGTAACCCCCGTCGGTTTCAGCATAAATACCGTAGTTTCTTTTGCCGGAAGTTTGCAAAGCCTTTGCTTCAAAAATAGCACCCACGTTGAAGGTGCCTGAATTACCAGCAACAGCGCCAATCCCCGCGTTGAAGAAAGCTGAACCTTTTGCGAAGCCTAAGACACCCACCGAGTTTACGAAGGAAGTTGTCACAGTATCCGGAATAGCATAGGCAGCAAGGCTATAATCATAATCGGAAGGTGCAGGTATGTATAATCTTGAACCGGAACCCGAAACATTGAATCTTGCATTTGCTACCCCACTTCCAACATTCACCTCGCCGGACTTCAACACACGCAGGCGCTGAGCAGCGTTGGTGGCGAAAACCATCGAATCGGCGGTTGAGAAAAGCAGGGATCCGGAAGCGGAGTTGTTGAGATAACCCAGGCTCGCATTGGGTAAACCATTGCTGTTACCGGTAGCGCCGGTACCGTATTTGTTCATAAGCAGGGGGGTTCCGGATGGGTTGGTGAGGCGAAGTCCGGCATAGGCTGTGCTGCTGCCGGTTTTGGCTTCGATTTCGCCGTTGCCGCTGCTGCTGTGGACACTCAGGGGGTAGAGAGGTGTTGTATTGCCAATACCCACATTGCCCGAGTTGTTGTTGTAAAGGTCGTTTCCGGCACTGGTCCAGCGACTGTTGATCACATTGCCCGTGATACTAAGTCCTGTGCCGGCTGTGAGCGTGGTACCGGCTGTGCCGGCAGAATCTTTGGCGGGCGCCCATGTGGTTCCGTTCCATTTCAGCACCTGTCCCGTGGTAGCGCCAGATTGTGAAATTTGGGATGCGGTAATGGTGGCAGGTGCCCAGGAAGTGCCGTTCCACTTGATGATTTGACCGTTGGTGGCGCCGGCTTGTTCTATCTGCGACATGGTAATGGTAGCCGGACCGTCATTGGCAGGCGCCCATGAAGTCCCGTTCCATTTGATGATTTGGCCCGTGCTGGCACCGCCCTGTTCAAGTTGGGTCAATGGTACGGTGGAAGAACCCGCTGAAGCAGGAGCCCAGGCAGAACCATTCCATTTGAGAATTTGACCTGCCAAAGCACCACCTCCGGTCATTTGTGATGGTGCGATGTTGGCGGTAGGGGCCAGTGCACTGGCTGTATTAGCGGTGCTGGCACTACCGCTGGTGTTGGCAAATGAAGCATAAGGCACAGCCATTAGCTGGGTGTTGCTGATTTCTGCAAAATTGCTGCCACCGGTTGCATCCGCCTCAACCTGAAGAAACTTGGCACCGGCAGCCCATTGGGCGGCCGTTGGAAATGACCCCTGGGCAACACTTCCCGCACCTACAGTTGCCATAAGCATTCCCTGTGCCGTGGTGGTCTTTAACTGGGTTTCGCGGTAAATAATGGTTCCAATAGTGCTGCCTTCCCTTAGGGTAAAGCGCAAACTCACAGACTGGCTTGCCAAAGGCTGGCCGGTGGCATTCCGCATGGCCGCCTGATATGGAAATTCATTGGGAGCCTGCGCTAGGGCTGTGGAAAAACCGGCAAGCGCAAGAAGGGTAAGCAATTTGTTTTTCATCGCACTGATATTTACACGAAACTGACAATTATAAATGAAAAATACAAGCACATGCCAAAAAAATAATGGCCGGGTAATAATCAAAACGAATAAGGCTATATTTGTCGGGCTACGAATAACTATTACTATGTCACTTTGGAGGAAAAAACCCCTTGGCGATCTGCTGGCGCAAGCCGACGGCAGTAGCTTAAAACGCACCTTGGGTGCCTGGAGCCTTGTAGCCCTGGGCATTGGCGCCATCATCGGCGCCGGATTGTTTGTGAGAACCGCGGCTGCGGCCGGGCAGGCAGCAGGACCCGGTGTAACCCTGGCCTTTGTGGTAGCCGCCATTGGATGCGCTTTTGCCGGGTTATGCTACGCTGAATTTGCATCCATGATTCCCATTGCAGGTAGTGCTTATGCCTACAGCTACGTTACCATGGGCGAAATTGTGGCCTGGATCATCGGCTGGGCACTGATTATGGAATACGCCCTCGGAGCTGCTACCGTTTCCATCGCCTGGAGCGAATACCTGAATAACCTGCTGGGAGGCGGGATACCCTATGAATGGTGCCATTCCCCGTTTGAGGTTTCTCAAAGGGGGGTGCACGGCATAATGAACTTGCCCGCCATAGGTATTCTGAGTCTGCTTACCCTGCTGCTTATCAAAGGCACACAGGAGTCGGCATTCATCAACGCCATCATTGTATTTGTGAAAGTGGCTATCGTGCTGCTGTTCATTTTCATCGGATGGAAGTTTATCAACCCTGCCAATTACGATCCTTATTTGATTCCGGAAGGAACCAAACCCGTCTTGAATCCGGATGGTACCATTAAAAATGCCTACGATGGGTTTTTCCGTCACGGATGGGGCGGCATTATCGGTGGAGCCGGTATCGTATTCTTTGCCTTTATCGGCTTTGATGCCGTTTCTACCGCTGCACAGGAAGCCAAAAACCCCAAGCGCGACATGCCCATCGGCATTTTGGGTTCACTGGTGGTTTGTACCATTCTTTATATTCTTTTCGGTCACGTCCTCACCGGCGTAGCCAACTGGAAAGATTTTGCCGATCCCGCCAAAGGTGGTGAGGCATCTGTGGCCTATGCTATTTCCAACTTTATGCCCGGTTATGAATGGCTGGCAACTGCCGTAACCATTGCCATTCTGGCGGGTTTCTCGTCTGTAATTTTGGTGATGCTAATGGGGCAAAGCCGTGTGTTTTATACCATGAGCACCGATGGTCTTATCCCAAAAGTGTTTTCCGACCTTCACCCCAAATTCCAGACACCCTACAAAGCCAACATCATTCTGTTTGTTTTTGTGGGCTTGTTTGCTGCCTTTGTTCCCATTCACGTGGCAGGTGACCTCACTTCTTTCGGAACCCTGTTTGCCTTTATTCTTGTGAGCCTGGGTGTGATGATTATGCGCAAAACCTCACCCGAAATTCAGCGACCTTTCAAAACCCCGTTGGTGCCATTTGTTCCCATCATGGGCGCATTAATTTGTCTGGGTATGATTATCGGGTTGGATCAGCAAACGCTGATTGTAGCGGCTGTTTGGATGCTTGCCGGTTTGCTCATTTATTTCCTTTACAGCAGGCAACGCAGCAAACTTAGCAACCCATCTGAAATTTTGACCCACGCTTCCGACTTTGAGAAACAATAAGCCGTTTGAAAACAGCTTCTGATAAACAAGGCCTGGGCCTGCTCGATGCCACACTCATCGTGTCGGGGAGCATGATTGGCTCGGGTATTTTTATTGTTTCTGCCGAAATGGCGCGCGGTGTGGGCAGTTCAGGCTGGCTTTTGCTGGCTTGGCTGCTGGCGGGTGTAATTACCCTGCTGGGCGCCCTTAGCTACGGCGAACTGGCAGGCATGATGCCCAAAGCAGGCGGACAATACGTGTATATTCAAAAAGCCTTTGGTAAACTTACCGGGTTTGTTTACGGCTGGACAGTTTTCACGGTTATTCAAACAGGCGTAATTGCCGCTGTGGCCGTGGCTTTTGCTAAATACACCGGACAAATATTTCCGTTCTGGAACGAGAACCACATTTTGCTGCAATTGGGCAGTTTCACTGTTTCCTGGGCACAGGTGCTGGCCATCGTTCTGATTGTTTTCCTAACTGCTGTTAATACCATGGGCATTGAGGAAGGAAAGTGGCTGCAGCGCTTGTTTACCCTCTCCAAAATGCTGGCCATTTTGGGTTTGGTGGTGGCGGCTTTTGTGATAGGCGGTAAAACGGATTACCTCCATCAAAATTTTGAAAATGCCTTTCGCGCCACTGCTTCCGCTGAAACAAGTATAAACTGGCACTCCATAGGTTCGCTGGCACTGCTGGCCGCATTTGGTACCGCCATGGTAGGCAGTTTGTTCAGTTCTGATGCCTGGAACAACGTTACCTTTATTGCCGGTGAAATCCGGCAGCCAGAACGGAATATTCCCCGCAGCCTGTTTTTGGGCACGCTAATGGTTACAGTGCTTTATATACTGGCAAACCTAGCCTATCTGTCGGTACTTCCGCTACAGGGAACTTCCCTGGATTCAGTTGAAAGCAGCGGAATCAGCCATGCGCCATTTGGCCGTGTAGGGACATCTGCAGCGCAAATGATGTTTGGCGAGCCCGGTGTAATATTAATGACCATACTCATCATGATTAGCACATTTGGCTGCAACAACGGCATGATCCTCGCGGGGGCGCGGTTGTTCAGCACCATGGCCAAAGATGGATTGTTTTTCAATGCTGCAGGCAAACTCAACAAAAACGGTGTTCCGGCCAATGCATTGTGGGCGCAGGCGCTGTGGGCTTCCGTACTATGCCTTAGTGGCAGCTACGGCGATTTGCTAAAATACTGCACGTTTGCTTCCTTGCTTTTCTATATGGTAACCGTGGCCGGTCTGTTGCGCTTGCGCAAAACCGAACCCGATATGGAAAGACCCTACAAGGTCATCGGCTATCCGGTTGTGCCGGTTCTATACCTGTTGCTGGCGGGCTTTGTGGCCGTGAGCCTAATGGTGTTTGAATGGAAAAATTCAGGCATTGGTTTGGGCATTGTGGCGCTGGGCGTGCCGGTTTATATGCTGCTGAAATCAAAAGGGGTATAAATAGGATTGTTGCATAGGTCAGAAAAATCGAAGCATGGCAAACGTTCTAATCCCATTCGATAAGACACTTCATGCTACAAATACGTTTCTACCCCACAAACAACCACACCGTGAGGGCGTACATACCCACCAGCAGCAAGATGGTAAGGCTAAGGTTTTTTAGTTCCGCATTTTATGGCGTGCATGATTCCGGGGTTGTTGGTGCTTTATCTGTATTATCTCAATAATATACTATTTTACATGTATACAAATAATTTTGTTACCTCTTTAACTTAAATTAGTTTCTTCTGAACCATTTTCACAGCAAAATTCTTAATTCATGATTTTATTAGCCTCTTTACTCCGGGCAACTTCCTGTTGAGTTCTAATATTGTCTGCCGGTTTTTTGCAGGCGCAGCACCTCACCATTTCCACTTCCGGCGAAACAGGCCCAACAAGCGGCACCAACTGGAGCATAACCGGAACCACCCTGAACGTAGCATCTTCCGGCACAGCCAACATACATCCAAGTGTAATTACGAATCACCTTACCAATACGGACAGTTTAACCATCAATTTGCCGTGGCAAAGCCCGTTTGCGTAAACAACAACAGCGCCACCGCAGAAAACAGCCCTGTCCAAATCTATCCCAATCCTTCCAAGGGCGCGGTAAACATCCGGGCAACCGAGGGTGGCACGTATCAGATAGTTGATTTGGCGGGCCGTTTGGTAAAAGCGGGAAAACTGGATTCCGATACCCGCATAGAGGGCTTGATAAGCGGTGTTTATTTCATCACGGTGCA
>Ga0194123_10000528_pt1 | contig 70955 bp, 78 predicted proteins | sample TA2MahsurfametaG_5_FD_155479 | JGI IMG/M metagenome (GOLD analysis project Ga0194123, IMG submission 155479) | Freshwater microbial communities from Lake Tanganyika, Tanzania - TA2015023 Mahale A surface | ecosystem: Environmental > Aquatic > Freshwater > Lake | place: Tanzania: Lake Tanganyika... | reverse complement strand
CGGGTGCCTGCGCCATACACCGGGTGGTAGCCCTGATACCCGGCCCGGTAGCCGCCACTGTTGAAGTGGTAGGGCTGGGCGCCACCGCCATAGCGGAAGTCGCCACCGCGGAAGCCTCCGCCACCGCGGGGTGCGGCGGCCAGCGGTTGCAGCAGGCTCAGGTTGGCCAGCAGTGTGAGGGCGCAGGTGGCAGCCAGGCGAATGGTGCGGGTCATGGCGAGAGGGCAACAGGGTGGGAACCCGCGCAGCGGGCAGTGTGATGAGGACAATTCGCTCAGCGCAGGCTCAACTTGAGGTCACGTTGGCGTGATGTTCGGCTTTGGCGCCTGCGTTTTGGTTGCGCTTGCGCTCGAGCAGTTGCCAGGCCCCCACGGCGATGCCGCCGCCCAGGGCCAGAGCCAGTAGCTCGCGCAGCCAGCCCGGCAGGCGGCCCGCCAGGCTCTCTGGCAGCGGTGTGCCTTTGGGGTCGGGTCCGTAGGCGACCTGGCAGGCAGCGTTGAGCAACTGCGCCTGAGCTGCGGTGCTGGGCACCTGCCCGTCAAGCAGGCCCTGCTGACAGTTGGCGGCGCCCTTCAGTGGCGGACTGCCGGCGACCGCATAGCTGAAGTCAGCGCCGCCAGAACCCACGGAGTCCACCGTGCCGTAGTTGAGCTGGTAGTTGCTGTCAGGGACATCAATGACAGGCGATTGCTGCTCGGCAGCATCGTTGACCAGGGTGGTGATCACATCCCCTGTGGCGAGTGCCGCGAGTCCCCAGCCCAGTGAGGCACCGCCCCACCAGCCCCAGCTGTCAGGACTCCAGCTGTACCAGCCATAGCCCCAGGGACGGCTACCCCAATAGCCACCATCGCCCCAGGCGTTGTTCCAGCCGCCGTAGTCGCGGTTGTAGAAGTTGTTCTCGAGATTCACCCGGCGGTTGAAGTCACCGCCGCCCCAGCCTCCATCGCCCCAGCCACCGCGGCCACCCGTCCAGCTGCCGTCATTCATGCGGCGGAACTGGTCGGCCGAGATGTTGTGCCCACTCCAGGCCGTGCGGCTGCCGCCGCCATAGAGGGGATGGCTACCGCCATAGCCCTGCTCGAGCGAGCGATCCGCAGGCCGATCGGCCCAACTGTCGACGCGGCCACCACCGCCGCCACCACCGCCAATCGGGGCACCGCTCTCGATCGGCGCCGATTCGATGCGCGGCGCGTTGAAGCGATAGCCGCCACCGCCACCGCCGCCCCCGAAGTCACCGCCACCGCCCCTGAAACCACCGCCAAAGCCACCGCCACCGCCGCCACGGAACCCGCCGCCGCCCCCGCCAAAGCCGCCGCCGCCCCCGCGAGCTTCAACGGAGGGGCTGGCACTCAGCGTCAGCAGGGCCCCAAGCAACAGGGGCGAGAGGCGGCGCAAGGAAGGCATCTCACGATGGTCCTGATCCCCTTTGCCGTAGCTCTGTACAGATCGGCTGCATCACTGCTGCAATCGCTTGATGCATTTCGCAGCTGGAACAGCCATCCACACCTGCCGGGGTGTCTGCTTGCGTTGTGTTGTGTTCGGTTCTCACGTCAAGGCGGTTCGGTGTGGTCACCATGGGGACGGCTGGCCCTACCGATTGGTTCGGTTGGCCCGTCTGTGGGCGCTCGCACGGTGCCCATACGGTTCTTTCAGTTGAAAACAAGGGAGCGGGTTCATGCATCCCACCGCCGAGCTGTTCACCGAAAAAGCCTGGGCCGCCATCGTGGCCTCGCAGCAGCTGGCCCAGCAGCGCCGCCAGCAGCAGATGGAGAGCGAGCATCTGTTCGCTGCTCTGTTGGCTCAGCAGGGCCTGGCGGGGCGCATTCTTGAGAAGGCCGGAGTGGATGTGGGCACCCTCAGCCAGCGGGTCGAGGCTTTCATCGCCGGCCAACCATCGTTGAGCGCCCCACCCGACAACGTGTACCTGGGCAAAGGGCTCAACACCCTGCTGGATCAGGCGTCTGAGCTCAAGGGCAGCTACGGCGACAGCTACATCGCCATTGAGCATCTGCTGCTTGCACTGGCGATCGATGATCGCTGCGGCAAGCAGCTGCTCAGCCAGGCTGGCGCCGATGCCGCCAAACTCAAGGATGCCGTCAATGCTGTGCGCGGATCGCAGAAGGTGAGCGACCAGAACCCCGAAGGCACCTACGAGTCGCTCGAGAAGTACGGTCGCGATCTCACGGCGGCCGCCCGCGACGGCAAGCTCGATCCGGTGATCGGTCGCGATGAAGAGATCCGCCGCACGATTCAGATCCTCAGCCGCCGCACCAAGAACAACCCGGTGCTGATCGGCGAGCCGGGCGTGGGCAAGACCGCCATCGTCGAGGGACTGGCCCAGCGCATCGTCAACGGCGATGTGCCGCAGGCCTTGCAGAACCGTCAGCTCGTTTCGCTCGACATGGGGGCCCTGATCGCCGGGGCCAAGTACCGCGGCGAGTTTGAGGAGCGGCTCAAGGCCGTGCTCAAGGAGGTCACCGCCTCCGAAGGCCAGATCGTGCTCTTTATCGACGAGATCCACACCGTGGTGGGGGCCGGCGCCACCGGTGGCGCCATGGATGCCAGCAACCTGCTCAAACCGATGCTGGCCCGCGGCGAACTGCGCTGCATCGGCGCCACCACCCTCGATGAGCACCGTCAGCACATCGAGAAAGACCCGGCCCTGGAGCGCCGCTTCCAGCAGGTGTTTGTCGACCAACCCACGGTTGAGGACACCATTTCGATTTTGCGGGGCCTCAAGGAGCGCTACGAGGTGCACCATGGCGTGCGCATCGCTGACAACGCCCTGGTGGCCGCTGCAGTGCTCAGCAGCCGCTACATCGCCGATCGCTTTTTGCCCGACAAGGCCATTGACCTGGTCGACGAGTCGGCGGCGCGGCTCAAGATGGAGATCACCTCCAAACCGGAGGAGATCGACGAGCTCGATCGCCGCATCCTGCAGCTCGAGATGGAGAAGCTGTCGCTGGGGCGCGAGTCCGATGCGGCCAGCCGCGACCGGCTCGAGCGTCTTGACAAGGAACTCGCCGAACTGCGCGAGCAGCAGAGCACCCTCAATGCCCAGTGGCAGGCCGAAAAGGGCGCCATCGATGAAGTGAGCGCCATCAAGGAGGAGATTGAGCAGGTGCAACTGCAAATTGAGCAGGCCAAGCGCAACTACGACCTCAACAAGGCCGCCGAGCTCGAATACGGCACCCTGGCCGAGCTGCACAAAACACTGGCCGCCAAGGAGGCTGAGCTGTCCGCGGGCGGCGATGGCGCAGCCGAGGGCAAGGAGAAGACCCTGCTGCGCGAAGAAGTCACCGAAGACGACATCGCCGAGGTGATCGCCAAGTGGACCGGCATTCCGGTCGCCAAGCTGGTGCAGAGCGAGATGGAGAAACTGCTCCAGCTCGAAGACGAGCTGCACACCCGGGTGATCGGCCAGAGCCAGGCGGTCACAGCTGTGGCTGACGCAATCCAACGCTCACGCGCAGGCCTGAGTGATCCCAACCGGCCGATCGCCAGCTTCCTGTTTCTAGGACCAACAGGCGTGGGCAAGACCGAACTGTCGAAAGCTCTGGCCTCCCAGCTGTTCGACAGCGAGGAGGCGATGGTGCGCATCGACATGTCCGAATACATGGAGAAGCACGCCGTCAGCCGCCTGATCGGCGCACCTCCGGGCTACGTGGGCTACGAGGAGGGCGGCCAGCTGACCGAGGCGGTGCGGCGCCGGCCCTACGCGGTGATCCTGTTCGACGAGGTCGAAAAGGCCCATCCCGATGTGTTCAACGTGATGCTGCAGATCCTCGATGACGGCCGCGTCACCGATGGTCAGGGCCGCACGGTCGATTTCACCAACACGATCCTGATCCTGACCAGCAACATCGGCAGCAGCTCGATCCTCGATCTGGCGGGCGACCCAGCGCGCCATCTGGAGATGGAGTCACGGGTCAATGAGGCGCTGCGGGCCCACTTCAGGCCCGAGTTTCTCAACCGGCTCGATGAGACGATCATCTTCCACAGCCTCAAACAAGACGAGCTACGGCAGATCGTCGAGCTGCAGGTCCAGCGTCTGGCCCAACGGCTCGACGACAAAAAACTCGGCCTCGAGCTCGATGCCGAAGCCCTCGATTGGCTCGCCGGCGTTGGCTACGACCCGGTGTATGGCGCCCGGCCGCTCAAGCGCGCCATCCAGCGCGAGCTCGAAACCCCGATCGCCAAGGGCATCCTGGCGGCCCAGTTCACCCCTGGCCACACGATCGCCGTCGATGTCGAGCACGAGCGCCTGCGCTTTGCGCAGCGCGAGCCCGCCAAGCTGCCGGTGCTGGTCTGAGCGCGCCGTTCTGTTGGCTTAGCCCTGCAGCCCATCAATGCGCCCGGCCAGCTCCACGTCCAGAGTGGACAGCCCGCCGGCGTCGTGGGTGGTGAGATCGATCACCACCTTGTTCCACACATTGCTCCACTCCGGGTGATGCCCCATCGCTTCGGCGATCAGGGCCACACGGCTCATGAAGCCGAAGGCTTCATTGAAATCGGCGAAGCGCAGCTCGCGGTGCAGCTTGCCGTTGACCAGGCTCCACTGCGGCAGGGTCTGCGGCAAGGCATCGATCTGCTCAGGGCTCAGGCGATGGGCGGCCATGGTCAGGTTCCGATCAGGTGCAGGGCAATCTGGCGCAGGTGCGGGGCATCGCGGTGCTCCCACAGGTACACCTCCTGCCAGGTGCCGAGCCGCAGCTGCCCATCGGCAAAGGGCACACTCAGGCTTGTCGTTGTCAACGCCGTGCGGATGTGGGCGGGCATGTCGTCGGGGCCTTCGTCGTCGTGGGCATAACGGCGCTCCCGGGGCACCAGATCATGCAGGTAGGCCTCCAGATCGGCGAGCACTCTGGGGTCGGCGTTCTCGTTGATCGTCAGTGAGCAACTGGTGTGTTGCGCAAGGGCCACGCACAGTCCCTGCTGCAGGCCGCTGCGGCCGATGGCCCCATTGATCGGCCCGCTGAGCCGAGTCAAGCCGGGACCAGACGTAGCGATCTGCAGTTGGTCAGAGACTTGACGCAGCATTACGATCTGCCCTGGTTGTTGCTTGCAGTTGCGATGCCGCGTTTTGCATCAGGTGGCCCTGACCAGGACATCTGCTCTCAATCAACACCCTCTCATGGCCGTTCGGCAACGGCCAGCTACGCAGCCCTGGCCCTGACGGCTCTTGCCGCAGTGCTGACCCCACAGCAAGCTCTGGCCCAACGCGTGGTGCCCAAGATCGGCACCATCTGCCCGTTGGGGTATGTCGACACACTCAATGGCAAGTGCAGCACCCTCGGTCTGATGCGTTACACCGTGCAACCCACCAACGGCAAGGCCTGCCCCGAAGGGTGGATGAATGTCGGCGGCGGCTATTGCCGCCAAAAGTGATTCAGAACCAGCGCCTGATCTGACCGGTCGCGATCTGTACCTCCTTCAGGAACAGCAGCACGGCCACCATCAGACAGGCCATCGCCAGCACGAACAACGGCACCACCAGCAGGGCAAGGTCCAGGCGTGCGACCGCGCTGACAAACACAATCGCCACCACCAGAGCCACCAGCAGGATGGTCACGGTGGCGAATTCGATCGCCTTCAGCATCAGCCCCATGCGGCGTTTCTGCAGTTGCAGCTCTTGCCTGGCTTCACGGGTGACCGCCACCGAGCTGTCGCTGGTCTGAGCCTTGAGCTCGCGGCCGCGGTCGATGATGCGTGCCAGGCGATTGCTGATCACCCCCAGCAGGCCGCTGATCCCGGCCAGCAGAAAGACCGGTGCCACCGAGAGCTGGATCGCGCGAGCCAGTCCTTCGACCGGTGCGAGCACCATCAACCACGGCAACGGCATGGAGGCAGCAGGTTTGAGGCCTGATCAAACTCAGCCAAACTATCGGCACCCCGGCCGAGACGTCATCACCGTGGCTTCCGGTCGCCCAAAGGCAGGCTCAGTTTGCGCTGCTCCAGGGCCCTGAGCTCCTGTGAAACGCTCTGGATGAAGGCACTCACGTCAGAGCCCGAGCGCTCAAGACCTTTGAGCACGGTGAGGTCATCGAGCAAATGGTCGATCCGGTTGTTGATCCGCTCAAGCTGCATGTTGCGCATGACCAGGACGCGTCGTTGTAAGGCCAGCCTGGGAGCGGTTCGTTCCCTGCGGCGCACGGCGAGGCCGCAGCTCCGTGGCGAACCAGCACCGCTCTGCTGCACAGGGATCCCAGGATCAGCTTTGCGGCGTAGGGGGTGCCCAGCGCTTGATGATCTCTTCGGTATCTCCATCAAAGCGGAGCTCTGAGATGGCGATGTTGATGGCCTTGCGCGAGTCGGCGCTCAGGCCGCTGCCAAAAATGAACCCCTGGGGTGTGGTGTTGAACGTGCGGGCCTGCATCTGAAAGGCATCCGGCGTTTTGCTCTGTCCCCAGAGGTATTTGATGCGCGAGGTGTCGGCCATGATTGCTTGGACCTTGTTTGTTTCAAGGGCTTGGATCAGGGCCTTGTCTCCGCTCAACGGCACAATCCGCTGCAGGGATTCGGAGACGCTGAGGATTCCATCGGCCTGTTTTTCGAGCCATAGCTGGCTCACCGTGCCTTCATCCACTCCGATCATGTGCTGCAGGGCGGCGGCGATGCCATCGCCACTCGCCGCATCGATCGGATCGCGCTGCTCAAGGAGCACGTTGGTGGCAGCACCAACGAAGATTGAGGTGATCACCAGACGAAAGAAGTTCGTCAGGGCCACCATGGTGAGGCTCGGGGGCGTGGATCCCATTTTGTAGATGCCAGTGCCCATCCCGATCATCATCCAGCCCTTGAAAAAGGTGTGACGGCTGTTGCGGCCGATGATGTCCTTGTGGTCGAATCCCCGTGAAAGGGTCCACAGAATCGTGGCCGCCACAAAGGACACAGCAAACAGCAGGATCGTCGTATCTCGGATGATCGGTTCGGTGATGACCGCGGCAACCGTTGTCAGAAAGCTTTCCTCCTCACGCCGATTCAGCAGGGCCAGGCTGTCTTCCTGGTAGGGAGAGGAGAAGCTCACCTGCTCCAGCCTCAGGGGCGTCACGTTGAGGCAGGAGATTGCCAGATCGATCTCACCGGCGGCTGCCTTCTGTACAGCCTGATTCGGGTTCTGCAGGGATTGATAGTTGAACGGTGTCTGGGTTTTGTGGGCAATCGCTTGCCACAGATCCACGGCGCTGCCACGGGGAAAGCCGTTGCGCACATCGGAGCAGGGAAGAGCGTTGTCAACAACGCCCACCCGCAGTGGTGGCGCTGCCGCGGCGCTGCGGGGTGCTTCAACCAACAGGCCCGCCGTTACCAGGCAGAGCCCTGCCAGATGCCACCGGCGGAAGGGAAGCAAGAGTCTGGCGCTGCACCTTCCAGCATTCTGTTTGAGACCACTGCCGTTCGCTACTCCATTCCATGGCCACTGCGCTGCAGTCTCTTCAGCAGCATCTGCATCAGACCCGACTGCTGGGTTCGATCAGCAGTGCTCTCTATTTCGATCAGAACACGGTGATGCCCGCTGCCGGCGCTGACTGGCGCGGCGAGCAGCTGGCCTTGCTGGCAACCCAATTGCATGAGCGCCAAAGCAGCAGCGCCTATGCCGATCTGGTGGCCGCGGCTGAAGCCGAGCTGCACCCCGACGATCCAGAGCCGCGCCATCGCAACCTGGCGCTGTTGCGGCTGGAGCTTGAGCGTCAGCGCGCGTTGGATCCTGCCCTGGTGGCCGCCCTGGCACAGGCTCAGTCTCGCGGTAATGCCATTTGGCAGAACGCATGCCAGCGCAATGATTTTGCGGCCTTTGCACCAGCGCTTGAAACCTTGCTCGCCCTGCGCGCTCAGCAGGCGAGCCAACTGCAGGCAGCTGAACCTGAGCTGCGCAGTCCCTGGGAGGTGCTGGCCCAGCCGTTTGAACCCGATGTGAGCAAGGCCCAGCTGCAGGAGCTGTTTGCGCCACTGCGCGCTGAGCTGCCGGCGCTTCTTGACCGTGCCCGCTGCATGGATGCGGCGCAGGGCAGGGCAGCGTCACCTGAGCACGACCTGCCAGAGCCAGTGCAGGAGCAGCTCTGCTCGGAGCTGCTCGCAAGCTGGGGCTACAACGCGGAGCAATGCCACCGGGCCCGATCGGCGCATCCGTTTTCATGCACGCTTGGACCTGGTGATTTCCGCATCACCACACGGGTGGTGCGTGGTCAGCCGCTCTCGGCGTTTCTGGCAACGGCCCACGAGTGGGGTCATTCGCTCTATGAGCAGGGCTTGCCCCGTGGCGATGACCATTGGTTCCCCTGGCCCCTGGGCGAAGCCACCTCGATGGGCGTGCATGAGTCGCAGTCGCTCTTCTGGGAGTGCCGTGTGGCGCGCAGCAGGGCGTTTGCCCAGCGCTGGCATCCGCGTTTCAGCGCTGTGCTGGGCGGCGACCCCTGGGGCGGCGAGTTTGGCTTCTGGCGCGCGTTCAATCCCCTCAAGCCGGGCTTGATCCGGGTGGAGGCTGACGAACTCAGTTACTGCCTGCACATCGTGCTGCGCTACCAGCTCGAGCTGGACCTGCTGGAAGGCGATCTGCCGGTGGCCGAGTTGCCGCAGCAGTGGAACCTGCTGATGCAGGAGCTGTTGGGTCTGACGCCCTCAACCGACCGTGAGGGTTGTTTGCAGGACATCCACTGGGCAGAGGGGCTGTTTGGCTATTTCCCCAGCTATGCCCTGGGGCACCTGATCAGTGCCCAGCTCGCAATGGCGATGGAACAGGCGCTTGGACCGATCGAAACGCAGATCGCAACAGCTCAGGAGTCGGCCTTGCAGCGCTGGTTGTCAGACCATGTCTGGTTATGGGGACGCAGCCTTAATGCCGGCGAGCTCGTGCAACGGGTCACCGGCCAGCCGCTGCGTGCCGAGCCCTTTCTGGCCTATCTGCGCGGCAAGCTCGAGCGCCTGGAGACCGGTCCTTAGGATCACGGGCTGCAACTGCGCGCCCCGCTCTGCCCATGGCCAACATCGACCACGCCCCCAGCCGCACCATGCTGAACCTGCTGCATGTGCTGCCGGCTTTTGCCGATGAGGGCGCGCTGCGGCTCAATGCGATCGTCGAGCTCAATTCGATGACGATCAACAAGTACGAGTTGATCACCGAAACCGGTCATCTCAAGCTCGATCGGGTTGGTTATTCGTCGCTGGCCTACCCCTTTGCCTATGGCTGCATTCCCCGCACCTGGGATGAAGATGGGGACCCGCTTGATATCGAAATTGTCGGTGTCACCGAACCGCTGATTCCAGGCTCCTTGGTTGAAGCCCGCATCATCGGCATCATGACCTTTGACGATGGTGGTGAGGTCGACGACAAGGTGATCGCTGTTTTGGCCGACGACAAGCGCATGGATCACATCACCAGCTACACCCAGCTGGGTGACCATTGGCTCAAGGAAACCCAGTACTACTGGGAGCACTACAAGGATCTCAAGAAGCCCGGTACCTGCAAGGTCAATGGCTTTTTCGAGCCCACCGAAGCGGTTCGCATCATCAAAGAGTGTGAGCAGCGCTATCTGCAGCAGATCGACGCCAAGCTCGTCAACTGAACGCTGAGCGAGTCGAAAGAGATTCTGCAGATCTGCTGGATCGCCCCATTCAGCAGTCGCCATCCCCTTAAGGTGTCAGCCACTGACCCTTTCATTGTGAGTCCGGCTCCGTTTCCCCCTTCCAGCCCGAACCATGGCTGTCAGCGTGGGGCCGAGCACACGGCTCTCAAGTGGGGGTGTGACGGAGAGCTCTCGGCGCTCGATCTGCAGCGCATTCTGGAGCGTCTCACCGCCGTTGATCCTGCGGCCGAGGCGCTCAGCCAGCATTTCGATTCGGCTCAGCTCGGTTGAGTGTCGCCCAGGCTGCGGCGAGCCAGGGCCCTGGCCTTTCCATCACGACTGGCCAGGCCGCACAGGGTCTTGGCGCTCAGCCCCGAGCCCGGCAGGCCATGGGGTAGCGCGGCCACACCCTCAGCGGGCACAGCAAACACCGGCAGCTGCCTCAGACCATTGGGCTCGAGTTGATCTTCAAGTTGGGCCAGCTGGGCGGTGCTGGGCAGCCAGATCAGCTCGTCGCGCAGGCAGTCGCGCAGCACACTGGTGCCTTGCTGGCGGCTCAAGCTGCGCTGGAGATCGGCCAGAGTAACCAGGCCGATCACCCAGGGGCCATCCACCACCAACAGGCAGTGGCCATGCGCTTCAACCAGGCTGTTGAGGGCGTCTGCGGCGCTGGTCTCTGCTTCGAGCAGCAAGGGGGCTTCGGGTTCCAAGGCCTCGCAGACACTCAGCCGGCTGAGCACGGCTCGCCGCTGCTCTTCGCTGGGATCGGGCCCCAGCAGACCCGGATCCTGCAGCCCTTGCCAGCGCTCGACCAATGCAGCGCTCAGGCCTGCTGCTGCCATCAACGGCAGCACGATGCGAATATCCCGGGTGAGCTCAAACAGCAGGATCAGGGCCGTGAGCGGGGCTCGGGCGCTGCCAGCGAGCACCGCCGCCATGCCCACCATGGCGTAGGCCGGTGGCGCGGCGACGGCCAGATGCAGCCCACCCGTGCCCAGCACCTGCCCGTAGCAATTGCCCAGAACAGCCCCCAGCACCAGCGCCGGTGCAAATCCGCCACCCACAAAGCCGGTGGCGTTGCTGAGGCCAGTGGCAAGCAGCTTGGCGCCCAGCAGCAGCACCAGGGTCAACAGGGGAATGCCACCGCCATTGCCGAGCAGCGCTTCGATGGTGTCGTAGCCGACGCTCAGCACCTGCGGAAACTCCAGGGCGATCGCGCCGACAGCCAGGCCCCCGAGGGCACCAGTCAAGCCAACGGGCAGCTGCCGCAGCAGGTTCTGCAGGCGCTGGTTGCGCCCGAGCGCCAGCAGCTTGATCAGCGCCACCGACATGAAACTCGCCAGCACACCCAGCCCCAGATACAGCGGCAACTCCCAGAGGGAGCGCACGTCGTAAGCCGGCAGCCGCAGGATGGGCGTATCGCCCAGCCCCACCTGAACCACCAGGGTTGAGGTGATGGCGGCCACCAGCACCGCGCGCAGGCTGGGGCGCCCCCCAAGGCCGCTGAAGCTGCCTTCAAAAGCAAAGAACACACCGGCGATCGGGGCTTTGAAACCGGCGGCCAGGCCCGCCGCCACCCCTGCCGCCACCAGGGCTTTCTGGCTCTGGGGCGTCAGCCGCGCCTTCAGGGCCAGCCACAGGCCGATGTTGCCGCCCGATTCGACGCTGGGTCCTTCAGGCCCCAGTGACGCACCGCTGCCCAGGCTCAACGAGGCGCTCAGCAACCGCAGCAGCGGGAGCTTGGGCGCGGCAGCCATGTCGCCATCGGCCATGGCCATCAGACTGGGCAGTCCTGGTCCTAAATCGCCCAGCCAGCGCCGCAGCACCCCGACCAGTGCGCCGCCCAGGGTGGGCACCACCAGCACCGGCCAAAGGCTGAGCCAGTCGGGCACCTGCAGGCTGGGTAGGGGCGGCGGTTCGGGTGGTGGTGGCGGCGGCGGCAGTAGACCCAGTCCCCCCAGGCCGATCTGCAGCAGTTGTTGCAGGGGGGCGGCACGCAGGGGCGCAACCGGCGGTGGTGGTGGGGGCGGCACGGGCAGCTCCAGCGGATGCAAGGGGCTGCGGCCGATCGTCAGCAGCCCCTCCACAAAGGGCCCGAACAGAAACGTGTTGATGAACCCCAGCAGCTCATGGAATCCCACCACCGCCAGTCCCGTCAGAACCCCGAGCAGGGCGGCCCAGGCCAGCAGGTTCCATTGCAGCGGCGGGGCCTGAAGCTCGCCGTCAGGCCTCGGGGCGAACGGTTGCAAAAATCTCCTCCAGGATTTCCCCGGCGCCTTGGGCCTTGAGCTTGTGGGCCAGGGTGATGCCGATGGCCTCCGGTGCGTCCTGGCCGCCGCGGGCCTCATCGCGGATCAGGCGCTGGCCATCGAGGCTCGCCACCATGCCGGTGAGCACCAGTTCCTCACCCTCGAAGCGGGTGTTCACACCAATCGGCACCTGACAGCCACCTTCGAGCTCGCGCAGGAAGGCGCGCTCGGCCAGGCAGCGGCGGGCGGTGGGTAGGTGCTCGAGCACTTTGATCTGCTCCAGCACAGCGGTGTCGCCCTCGCGGCATTCGATGCCAAGAGCCCCCTGTCCCACGGCGTGCAGCGAGATGCTCGGATCGATTAGTTCATGAATGCGATCACCCAGCCCGAGGCGACCCAGGCCCGCGGCCGCCAGGATCAGACAGTCGAATTCACCCGAATCAAGCTTCTCCAGGCGGGTGATCACATTGCCGCGCACGTCCTTGAACGTCAGGTGCGGAAAGTGATGGCGCAACTGGGCCAGCCGGCGCAGCGAGCTGGTGCCCACCACCGCACCCTCGGGCAGGGTTGAGAGGGTTTTGTCCTTGTGTTTGGCGTGCACGACCAGGGCATCGGCCGGGTCTTCGCGTTCGGTGATGCAGCCCAGCATCAGCCCTTCGGGCAGGTTGGTGGGCAGGTCCTTGAGGCTGTGGACGGCGATGTCGGCGCGGTCCACCAGCATCTGGGCCTCGAGCTCCTTGGTGAACAGGCCCTTGTCGCCGATCTTGGCGAGCGCCACATCGAGGATCTTGTCGCCCTGGGTGGCCATCGCCTCGATGGTGATCTCCAGGCCTTGGTGGGCCTTGGCCAGTTCATCACGCACCCAGTGGGTCTGCACCATGGCCAGCTGGCTGCGGCGGGAGGCGATGCGCAGGTGGTTGGCCATCAGTCCTGAATCACAGCTGCCAAGCCTAGGCACCGGCGGTCTCGCTGCTGAGTGATCGCTTTGAGTCGTGATCAGTCGTCGCGATCCGCTTGTCTGTTCTCTCAGCCAAACAGGTCCAGCGGGAGCGGGCCCCAGGTGTCCTCGGCGCCGGGATCGCCTGGGCAGTGGCCGGTGATCAGCAACCCCTGCCCCAGGCCGTTCTCGGGGCGCAACAGGTAGCGGCCGGTGTTCTGGTTGCCTTTCAGAAAGGCTGACTCCTGCACAGCGCTGCCGCTGGGGCTGGCCGGATCGGCCTCGAGCGGCGGCCAACCCAGGGCGGCTTCAAGCGCGCGCAGGGCCTCGATGGCTTCAGCGCCTGTGCTGGCCATGACGCCAATCGTGAACCAGTCGCAGGCGGCAAGCCGGGGCTCGAGCTCAGCCTTGAGGCTGTCGCGTTGGCTTGGATCCAGCTGTGGGGCGCTGCGCAAGCCGCGCAGATCGGCAAGGGACATGCTCATTTACGGAGTGTTCCACACAAAGCGCGACGAGGCCGCATAGTTCCAGACGAACACCACCAGAATCCCGGCCAGTTGCGCCCAGAAGGTGTCCCGGGCCACAAAGCTGTAGTACGCCGAGGCCAGCCCCACATTGGCCAGCACTGGCAACGAGGCCACCAGCAGAAACTTGAGCAGTCCCCGCAGCAGGGCCATGCCTTCCAGCCGTTGAAAGCGGAAGGTCAAGGCGTTGTTGATCAGGTAGTTCGAGCTCGCTGCGCTCACCACCGCAAAGGGCAAGGCCTGCTCAAAGCCAAGCCCGATCAGCGCCATCAACAGTTGGGTCACCAGCAGCTGCACCACCACCCCAGAGGCGCCCACCAGGCCAAAGCTGATCGCCCGCCGCGGCAGCAGCCTCAGGCTCAAGCTATGCAGGATTGAGATCAGAAAATCCCAGAAGATCGCCAGATCGAGTTTGGAGCTGCCGTAGCTGCGGGGTTGAAACTGCAGCGGCACCTCGGCAGTGGCCAGCCGCCCGCGGCTCACCGCCAGGAGCTCATAGAGAAACTTGAAACCGTTGACATCGACAGCGCGGATCAGCGGCAGCAGGGGCTCGAGCCGCAGCGCAAAACATCCGCTCATGAAGTCGCTGAGCTCGCTGTAGCGCGGCGGCAGGCTGAAGCGGGCACAGGCGTTGGCCCAGGTTGAGCCCGCTTCGCGGCGGCCGCTCAGCCCGGCAATGCTGGCCTTGGGGTGAAAGCGACTGCCAATCACCAGATCGAGGTCGCTTGCACACAGGGTGTCGATCGCCTGCGCCACGGTTTCCGGCGGGTGCTGCCCGTCGCTGTCCATGACCACAGCGACATCGCCGGTGGCATCGAGCAGGCCTTCTTTGATGGCGCTGGCCAGACCTGAGCGCCCTACGCGCCGGATCAGCCGCAGCCTCGGTTCGCGGTGGGCCAGCTGCCGCACCAGCTCGGCCGTGCCGTCGGCCGAGTCGTCATCGACGACGAGGATCTCGAGGTCGAACTGCCGTTGCAGGGGCAGCAGCTGGGCCAGCAGCGGTTCGATGTTGCCCCGCTCGTTGTAGGTGGGCAGAACGATCGAAACCCGTGGGGGCATGGCATGCATCACGACAAAGTCGGCGGGATCACCGCCGACTCGGGCACCGTAAACCGGCTTTGGCCTGGGCTTGGTCTTACTTGATGTACTCCTTGAGCACGCCGTTGCGGTTCGGGTGGCGCAGCTTGCGCAGGGCCTTGGCCTCGATCTGGCGGATGCGCTCGCGGGTCACATCAAAGATCTGGCCGATCTCCTCAAGGGTCTTCATGCGGCCGTCATCGAGGCCATAGCGCAGCCGCAGCACATCGCGCTCGCGCGGGCTGAGGGTGGCGAGCACGCCTTCGAGGTCTTCGCGCAGCAGGTTCTTGGCGACGTCCTGCTCGGGGTTCTCGATGTCGGCTTCGATGAAGTCGCCCAGGCGGGAGTCCTCCTCCTTGCCGATCGGGGTCTCGAGCGAAATCGGCAGCTGGGCGCTCTTGGCGATGAAGCGCAGCTTCTCGATGGTCATCTCCATCGATTCGGCGATCTCTTCTTCGGTGGGCTTGCGGCCGAACTCCTGGCTCAGGGTCTTGGTGGTCTTCTTGATGCGCGAGATGGTCTCGTACAGGTGCACCGGCAGGCGGATCGTGCGCGACTGGTCGGCAATCGCGCGGGTGATCGCTTGGCGGATCCACCAGGTGGCGTAGGTCGAGAACTTGTAGCCCTTCTCGTGGTCGAACTTTTCAGCGGCGCGGATCAGGCCGAGGGAACCCTCCTGAATCAGGTCCTGGAAGCTCAGGCCCCGGTTCATGTACTTCTTGGCGATCGAGACCACCAGGCGCAGGTTCGACTGCACCATCTTTTCCTTGGCGCGTCGGCCGAGCATCAGCCTCCGGCGGAACTTGATCAGCGGCATCTCGACCAGCGCCGCCCACTCCTTGGTGTCGGGGTAGTGGCCGTGATCGCTCTCAAACTGGGCGGCCAGCTCCTCGAGCTGCAGCAGATCGGCGATCTTGCGGGCCAGTTCGATCTCTTCGTCGGGGCGCAGCAGGCGGATGCGGCCGATCTCCTGCAGGTAGACCCGGATCGAGTCTTCGGTGTAGACGCCCTTGGGGCCCACCTTGATGCTGGCCAGAGCCTTGGCGGCGGCCTTGTCGTCCTTGACTTCAGCGGGCGCCTCTGCCTCGGCCCGGTCAGCGGCGCTGATCAACGCATCGGCGCTGGCCTCAAGATCGATCGCCGCAGCGGCCGGCTGGCTCGCGGCTGCTTTGGTTTTGGATTTGGCAGGAGTTTTGCCGGCTTTGGCGCTGCTGGCGGCGGCTTTGGGGGCTGCAGCAGCCTTGCCGGTCTTGGCAGCCGGTTTGCTCTTGCTCGCCTTGCTCTTGGCGGCGGTTTTGGCGGTGCTCTTCACCGCTTCAGGTGCCTCGACGGCCACTGCATCAACGTCAGTGCTGGTGGGGGCTTCAAGGATGGCTGCAGGGCTCATGGAACGACTGACGGTGGGATAGAGGCGTCGCGGCGATGCGATGAACTGATCACCAATCGAGACGGCAACCTGCGAGGCCTGCCGGACGTGGTGAACACAAACGGTGATCCAGAACAATTGACGTGGGCAACGGCATGCACTGCCGATGACAGACCGCAGACGACGCGCTGACCAGCCAGCAGGTGGACCGATGGCGGTCCGTCAAGCGTTCTAGTGGTGCAGGCAGTTGGTTTGAGGAGTGTCGATGAACCGGTTTGGCCGAAGCCTGATGACAGCTGTCAGGGGTGGTCGCAGACCGGGAGGCCAGTAATGGAAAGCCTTCATGGAGAAGGTCGTTTCCTGGCGCTCGCTTCGGGTCTTCCCTCTGGACGGAACCTTGCCTGGTTCCGACAGCAGTCGATCGACTGCCCAACACTGTCATCTTAAGAATGGCGAGACGCCTTTGCAAGCCTGGTGGCAAGCCAATCCCAGATCGCAGCGCCGCCCTGGCTCCAGGTCTGGCTCGAAGCGGGCCGTGAAGGGCAGGTTTTCACCTACGGCAATCCCCAGCAGATCCCTGTGCAGCCAGGTGATCTCGTGCAGGTGCGCCTGCGCGGCCGGCGCCATTCGGGTCTGGTGGTTGAAGCCCTTGAAGACCTGCCCGGCGAACTGGGGGCTCGCACGCTGCAGCCCATCGAGAGCCTGCTGCAGGCCGCCGCGGTGACGACCCGCTGGCAGGCCTTGATCGCCCAGGTGGCAGTCCACTGCCACGCCAGTCGCTTTTTGACCCTCAAGAGCGCCCTGCCGTCGGCCTGGCTGGGCCAGCGCGCGCAGCGGCCTGCCAAGGCGGCGCGACCCCAGTGGTGCATCGAAGGACCACTGCCTGGGGCCGAGAGCACGCGGCTCACGGCGGCTCAGGGGGCCCTGCTGAGCAGTCTCGAGGCCGCCGGTGGCGCGTTGCCCCTGGTTCAACTGTGCGGCCAGGGCGGCCACAGCCGTGCCGTCCTAGCGGCGCTTGAGCGCCGAGCGCTGGTGAGGCGCGTACCGCTGGCAGCAGCACGTCCTGCGGTGGACTCGGCGCGCCGGCTTAATCCTGAGCAGAGTCTGGCCTGCAAGGCCGTGCTGACGGCCGAACCGGGCTCCACCCTGCTGCTCTGGGGGGTCACCGGGGCCGGCAAGACCGAGGTCTACCTGCAGGCAGCGGCAGCGGTCCTGGCGCGGGGGCAGAGCGTGCTGCTGCTGACACCCGAGATCGGTCTGATCCCTCAACTGCTCGATCGCGCCCGCAGCCGCTTCGCTGACGCGGTGCTCGAGTACCACAGCGGCATGGCCGATGGTGAGCGGGTCGCCAGTTGGCGCAAGGCTCTTGATCCATCGCAGCCCCGTTTGGTGGTGGGCACCCGTTCGGCGGTGTTTTTGCCCCTGCCTCGCCTGGGCCTGATCGTGCTCGATGAGGAGCACGACAGTTCGTACAAGCAGGAGAGTCCGATGCCCTGCTACCACGCCCGCGATGTGGCCCAGATGCGCGCCCAGCAGGACGGTGCCGTGCTGCTGCTGGGCACCGCAACGCCATCGCTGGAGACGTGGCAGCGCTGTGAGATCGGCGAGATCGCGCTGTTGAAGCTGCCCTCTCGTATCGGTGGGCGCCCCCTGCCCCCGGTGCGGCTGGTCGACATGCGCCAGGAACTGGCCCAGGGGCATCGGCGGCTGATCAGCAGGCCCCTGCTCGATCGGCTCCAGCAGGTGGGCGAACGCCGGGAGCAGGCGGTGGTGCTGGTGCCGCGGCGTGGCTATCGCTCGTTTCTGAGTTGCCGCAGTTGCGGTGAGGCGGTGCTGTGTCCGCACTGCGATGTGGCGCTGACGGTGCATCGCAGCAAGGCCGGCAACCAGTGGCTGCGCTGCCACTGGTGCGATCACCGCCAGAACGTCAGCGATCGCTGCAGCCATTGCGGCTCTTCAGCGTTCAAGCCCTTTGGCGCCGGCACCCAGCGGGTGGTTGAGCAACTGGCTGAAGATCTGCCCGAGCTGCGGCTGTTGCGCTTCGATCGCGACAGCACCCGCGGCCGCGATGGGCACCGCCAGCTGCTGCAGCGCTTTGCCGCCGGCGAAGCCGACGTGCTCGTGGGCACCCAGATGCTGGCCAAGGGAATGGATCTACCCAGGGTCACCCTGGCTGCGGTGCTGGCTGCCGATGGCCTGTTGCATCGGCCCGATCTGCGGGCCAGTGAGCAGGCCCTGCAGCTGATGCTGCAGCTCGCAGGCAGGGCCGGCCGCGCTGAACTGCCCGGCGAGGTGCTGGTGCAGACCTATCTGCCCGAACATCCGGTGATTGCTCACCTGGTCAGTGGCGATTACGGCGCCTTCCTGGCCGAAGAGCTGGAGCTGCGCCGCCGCGCCGCGCTGGTTCCCTTTGCCAGAGCCGCCCTGCTGCGGTTTGCAGGTCCGTCCGCCAGCGCAACGGCAACGGCTGCCGCTGCTGTGGCCTCAAGGCTTGAGCCCCAGGTGCTGGAGGCAGGTTGGTGCTTGATCGGTCCGGCACCGGCGCCTGTGGCCCGTGTGGCGGGCCGCAGCCGCTGGCAGTTGTTGCTGCACGGGCCTGCAGGCGGTGCCATCCCATTGCCGGCTGAAGCTGAGCTGCGCGGCAACCTGCCCGCTGGGGTGAGCCTGGCGATCGACCCCGACCCGCTGGCCCTTTAGCCCGGCAGTTCGGGCAGGCCAAAGCCCAATTGCCGGCGCAGTTGCTGCAGCACCAGGCTGAGCAGCAGCAGTGCTGCCACGGCAACAGCGCCAAGACCCAGCGGATTCCAATGCCACAGGTGCAGCACCAGCTGGTTGCTGGCGCCGCCCTGCAGACGCCAGCGCCAACGCGGTGTGCGTCCAGCCCCGATGGGCTCTGCCGCAGCCGGAGCGGCACTGCGCAGCGCCCGCTTGGGTACGCCTTCAAGCACGAGCTCAAGCTCTGGGGTGCTCCAGGGGCTGAGGCCGCGCAGGTCGAGCTCCAGCACAAAGCGCTCATCGATCGCCACCAGCCAGTTGCGGCTGCGCAGCTGCAGCTGCGGCTCTGGCAGCCCCGCCGCAGCCAAGCCTGAGGCACTGCTGATGCTCTGCTGCAGCCGGCGCAGGGCCTGGCGGCTGGGCAGCACTGGGGCCTGCAGCAGGGTGCTCTCTCCCAGCTGCTGCACCCGCCAGCCCTGCTGGCGCAGGTCCTTGATCCATTGCCGTTGCCAGGCCGGCAGCGCGCCGCCGCCACTGTCGATGCGATGGCTCAGTTGCAGCCGTCCGGGGCTGCTGAAGCGCAGGGTGCTGGTGACCTCGTTGCAGCCCCCGAGCAGCAGCGCCAGGGCAACCAGCAGGCTGACCAGCAGGGCAAAGCCCAGGGGGGCGCGGGTGGGGCCGACGGCTGGCGGCGGTGGTTCAGGGGGCCGTTGACGCCGGCGTCTCCGGCTCAGTTCGCCGAGCTGGCGCCCCACAGCCGGATCGCTGCCGCTCAGATCAGGCAGGGTGAGCGACCAGTCGCGCGGCCGCTGCAGAGCGGGTGCCTCCAGTACGCGCTGCAGCTCGCGGGCCTGGGCCCGCAGGCTGGCGTCGCCGCAGCTGCGCAGCCTGCGGCAGCACAGCAACGCCTCGTTGTTGCGGCCCAGGCCCAAGTACGCGGTCGCCAGCAGCAGCAGGGCCTGGCTCTGCTGCGCCTGAGCGCCTGCGCCCAGCAGCCTGATCACCTGGCCGTAGTCACCCCGCTCGAGTGCGTGTTGCGCCTGCGCCAGCTGCACCTGCTCCGGCTGGTCGCTCACCGTGATCAGTCGCCGGGCTGCAGATGGCGTTGGCTGCCCACCACCATCGTGCCGATGCCGGCATTGGTGAAGACCTCAAGCAGCAGGGCATGGGGAACCCGCCCATCGACGATGTGCGCTGCCGCCACACCCTGGGCCAGGGCACGGATGCAGCATTCGGTCTTGGGGGTCATGCCCCCCTGCACCACACCGCTGCTCATCAGCTGGCGGGCGGCCGCAAGACTCAACTGCCTGTGTAACGAGCCCGGATCGTCCCGATCCTGCAGGATCCCGGGGGTGTCGGTCAGCAGGATCAGCTTTTCGGCCTGCAGGGCAGCGGCCAGTTCGCCCGCCACCGTGTCGGCGTTGATGTTGTGGGCTTGTCCTGAAGGATCAGCTGCCACGCTTGAAATCACCGGGATGTAACCGGCATCGAGCAGGGGTGTCAGCACGGCGGGATTGACGGCCGCCACATCGCCCACCAGGCCTCGGGATCCATCGCCGTAGGGGCGTGCGATCACCAGCTGGCCATCGCTGCCGCAGAGGCCGACGGCCTGGCCGCCCACCTGGTGCAGGCCGTTAACGATCTGTTTGTTGACCCTGCCGACCAGCACCATCTCGACCACGTCCATGGTGGCGGCGTCCGTGACGCGCAGGCCATCTTGAAACTGCGGGGTGATCGCCAGTTTCTCGAGCCACTGGTTGATCTCAGGCCCGCCGCCGTGTACCACGATCGGCTGCACACCGACGCTGCGCAGCAGCACCAGATCACGAAAGACCGCCTCGCGCAGATCGGCCTGCACCATGGCGGCGCCGCCGTATTTCACCACCATGCGGCGCCCGGCAAAGCGCTGGATGTAGGGCAGGGCTTCGCTGAGGACCGAAACCCTCAGGGTGTCGTTGCTGGTGATGGCGTCGCTCACGATTTCAGCAGGGTCAGACGCAGGTGCCCGGAGCTGATCGGCTCGAGCTCTGCGCTCAGGCCGGGACCGAAGAAGCGTCCCAGGCGTGCCTGCTGATCTTGCCAGCGCTCGAGCGGTACGCCAGCGGTGTCAAACGTGAGCACCAGGCCGTAGCTGCCATCGCTGCCAATCTCGGCCACGCTCAGCAGCTGCGGCGGACGGTCTTCATCCCAGAGCTTGAGGGCTTCGAGTGAGCTCTCCAGGTGGGCCTTTTGCCCGTAACGCCAGCGGTTGAGATCGCCCAGCAGTTTGATCAGGTCTGCATTGGCAGGATCCAGACGCTCGTTGCGGTACTGCTCGGGGGGCGTGAGCCGCTTTGGCGGCGGCAGCTCCGATGACTTCAGCGCCAACCCCCCCAGCAAGATGGGGATGCCATAAAAAATCGTCGGCAGACTGAGGTTGGCGTTATCGCCCAGGTAGGCGATTGAGCCGACCACGGTCAGCACGGCGCCGGCGATGGTCACCAGGCTTCCTGGAGAGAACAGAGCATTCATGCCGCCATCTTCGGCCAGCAGCAAGCAGGATGGAGCTGTTGCGCCGCCCTGATGGCCTTCTCAAACCCGATGAGCCCTGCAGAACCCGACTCTGGTGCGGCAGCTGGCGTGCATGAGCTGCTGGCCCAGCTGCAAGACGATCGGCAGTGGCTCCTGCGTCAGCTCGATGCCGGTGCCTGGCCTGACTACAGGCTTGATCTGGCAGCACTCGAGCGCGAGCTTGGCGCGTTGCTCGATCGGGCCCAGGACAAGCTCAGCAGCTGATCGGGGCCCGTCGGGTTGCACCCGTCAAAAGGGAATGTCGTCGTCTCCAAGGTCGGGCACCAGCGGGGCTGCATTCCAGGTGGGCGGCTCGGCAGCAGCGGCTGGCGCAGGGGCAGCGGCTGGCGCAGGGGCAGCCGCAGGGGCGGTGGCGCTGCTCTGGGGCCGAGGCGCAGGGGCCCCAGCAGCACCGCCGGTCCCAGCAGCCACCGGATGCAGGCGCGAGAGGGTGAATTCGGCTTTTTTTTCTTTGACCCCGTCCTGACGGGTCACCGTGTTCATGCGCAGGCGGCCTTCGATCACCATCCGCTGGCCCACCTGCACCCGGTTGGGTAGCTCCTGGGCGAGGTTGCCCCAGCCCACCACCTTGAGCTGGCCGGGGGGGTCTTCGGCCCGCAGACCCTCCAGACTGACCACCATCTCGGCCACGGCGGTCTGGTTGTCCTGGGTGTAGCGCACCTGGGGTGCCTCGAGCACCTCCACCTCAAGCAAACAGTGATTCACTCCTACAGAACCAAAGGTGGCGCCCATCCTGAACCACGGGGCTGAATTGCACCAGAGGCCGAGCCTGTGGATCTTGGCGGGCACAGGCGAGGGGCCACTGCTGGCCGAGGCGTTGCTGCAGCAAGGCTGGCGGCTGCAGGTGTCGCTGGTGACTGCAGCGGCAGCAGCTGCCTATCAAGCGCTGCTCAGCACCTGGCCTGTGGGCGCCCTTGAGCTTCAGATCGGCGCCCTTGAGGGCCCAGCTGGCATTGCCGAGCAGCTGCGGTGCTTTGCCAGCCAGGGGCGAACGGTGCGCGCGGTTGTTGATGCCACCCACCCGTTTGCCCAGCAGATCAGCCGCGATGTGGCCCAGGTCTGCGCCAGCCAGGCTCTGCCCCTGCTGCGTCTGACGCGTGAGGGCCTGCCGAGCGCTGGGGCGCGGCTGCTGCCGCATCTGCAGGCCCTGGATGCTGAGCCGCTGGCCGGCGTGCGACTGCTGTTGGCCCTGGGCAGCCGTCAGTTGAGCCGAGCTGTGGCCTGCAGCCCCGGGGCCTTGCACCATGCCCGCGTGCTGAGCAATCCAGAGGCCTTGCAGCTGGCGTTGGCGGCGGGCCTGGCGCCCGATCGCATCGCTTGCCTGCGGCCCAGCGCCGATTTTGCGCTCGAACGCGCTCTGCTGCGCCGCTGGCGCATCGACACGGTGGTCTGCCGCCAGTCGGGCGGCCGCATCGAGGCGCTCTGGCAGGAGGTCTCCAGGTCCTGCGGCTGCCAGCTGCTGCTGGTGCAGCGCCCCAGCGAGGGTCCCGGTGCCTTGCCGATGGAGGCGCTGCTCAGCAAGCTGAAGCAGCTGCTGGCTTGAGCGCCCCGTGGCCGATCGCAACCCGTCCCAGGTGATGCTGGCCCTGACCAGTGAGGCTGACCAGGCCAAGGCCGAGGCTCTGGCGCTGGCTCTGCTTGAGCGGCGACTGGTCGCCTGCGTCAGCCTGCAGCCCCAGCGCGCGCTCTATCACTGGCATGGGCAACTCGAATCGGCCACCGAGGTGCAACTGCTGCTCAAGACCGACGCAAGACGCCTCGACGACCTGGCTGCCGCCGTGCACGCGCTGCACAGCTACGCGACTCCCGAGTGGCTGGTGTGGCCGGCGGCTGCATCCAGCAGCTACGCAGGCTGGCTGGCCGCTGAGCTGGCGCCGCCTGATGGCCGACCAGCCTGAGCCCTCAGCTCAGATGTTGCGCTGCCAGTGTCTGCAGATCGCTCCGGGGACGGGGGCCCAGCTGGGTCACGACCGCTCCTGCGCAGAGCGAGCCCAGCCGACCGCAGTGCTCGATCGCCTGGCCCTGGCAGTAGGCGTGCAGGAATCCCGCCGCATACAGATCGCCCGCCCCTGTGGTGTCGACCAGCGGGCCGAGCTTGAACGGATCGATGTGGTGGGTTCCTTGGCCATTGAGGATCACCGAGCCCAGCTCGCTGCGGGTCAGGGCCGCCACCTTGCAGCGTCCGCGCACCGTCTCGGCGGCCTCGTCAAAGCTGTTGGCCTTGTAGAGCGAGGTGATTTCCATCTCGTTGGCAAACAGGATGTCGACATGGCCATCGACCAGATCTTGAAAACTGTCGCGGTGGCGCTCCACGCAGAACGCATCTGACAGGCTCAGGGCGACTTCGCCGCCATGGGCACGGGCCACCTCGGCGGCGGCGATGAAGGCCGCCTTGGCGTCCTCGCTATCCCACAGGTACCCCTCCAGATACAGCACCTTGGCCTGGGCGACCAGATCCAGATCCAGATCATCGGGATGCAGCTGCACCGAGGCCCCCAGGTAGGTGCACATGGTGCGCTGGGCATCGGGTGTCACCAGAATCAGGCAGCGCGCGGTCGAAGGGCCACTGGTCGCTGCTGGGGTCTGGTAAGTCGCGCCGACGGCCCGGATGTCGTGACTGAAGATGGCCCCGAGCTGGTCATCGCGCACTCGGCCAATGAAACCGGCCCGGCCGCCCAGCTGGGCGATACCGGCCAGGGTGTTGGCCGCTGAGCCGCCCGAGGTCTCAAGGCCAGGGCCGAGGCTGGCGTAGAGGGTCTCGGCCTGCTGCTCATCGATCAGGGCCATGGTGCCCTTGGTGAGCTCGTGGTTGTCGATGGTGTCGTCGTCGGTGCGCACGAGCACATCGACGATCGCGTTGCCGATGCCGACAACATCAAGGGTTTTGGCAGCCATCAGAGTCAGACGCTGAGCAGGGCCCGCTTGGGACCGTGAATGGGATCTTCGACCACGATCGTCTGATCGCGGCTGGCACCCAGCGAGACGATGGCGATCGGGACCTCCATCAGCTCGGCCAGAAAGCGCAGATAGGCCATCGCCGCAGGGGGCAGGTCGTCGAGGCTGCGGCAGTCGGCGGTGGAGCTTTGCCACCCCGGCAGGCTCTGGAAGATCGGTCTGCAGCGGGCAAAGTCTTCGGCACTGCTGGGAAAGTGCTCAATGCGCTGGCCATCGAGTTCGTAGGCCACACACACCTGGATCGCATCGAGCTCATCGAGCACATCCAGCTTGGTGATCGCCAGGCAGTCGAGTCCATTGACCTCAACGGCGTAGCGGCCGATCACCCCGTCGAACCAGCCGCAGCGGCGGCGACGGCCCGTGGTGGTGCCGAATTCGTGCCCGCGATCGCAGAGGTGGTCGTTGAGGCTGCCCTCCAACTCGGTGGGGAAGGGACCCTCACCGACCCGGGTGGTGTAGGCCTTGGCCACGCCGATCACCCGGTCGATCAGCGTTGGGCCCACGCCGGCGCCGATGCAGGCGCCGCCGCTGACCGGGTTCGACGAGGTCACATAGGGGTAGGTGCCGTGATCGAGATCGAGCAGGGTGCCTTGGGCGCCCTCGAACAGGATGTTCTTGCGAGCCCGCGCCGCCTGGTGAATGGCGCGGGTGCAATCGACCACGTGGGGAGCCAGCCGTTTGCCGTAGGCGGCGTATTCCTGCAGCACGGCCTCCGGATCAAGGGGCTCGAGCCCATAGATGGTCTGCAGCAGCTCGTTCTTCTGGGCCATCGGGCCCTCGAGACGCTCGCGCAGCCGATCCGCATCGAGCAGGTCGATGACGCGGATGCCATTGCGTTCTGACTTGTCCGCATAGGTGGGACCGATCCCCCGGCCCGTGGTGCCGATGCGGCGCTCGCCGCGGCGCTGCTCCATCGCCTGATCCAGCAGGCGGTGGTAGGGCATGGTGACGTGCGCGCTGGAGGCGAGCTTCAGGCCGCTGACGTCAATGCCCAGCTCGAGCAGCATGTCGAGCTCGCCCAGCATCACCTTGGGATCGACCACGGTGCCCGAACCGATCAGGCAGATCGTGTCGGGGTAAAGGATTCCAGACGGGATGAGGTGCAGCTTGAGCACCTGGCCGTCCACCACGATCGTGTGGCCGGCATTGACGCCGCCTTGATAGCGCACAACCACATCGGCAGATCGGCTCAGCAGATCGGTGATCTTGCCTTTGCCTTCATCGCCCCACTGCGCACCGATGACGACGACGTTGGCCAACGAAACAGCGGCCCGTAGCCGCTTCTAAGCACAAACAGAGAGCCTCTCAGATTGGAGGCCCGATCGGCAACCCTCAGGCGCCGCGGGTTGCGCTCGATTCTGCTTTTTTCAGTTCTTTGCTGAGACGCTCCTGCAGGGCTTCGGGCAAGGGGCGATTGGGGTAATTGGCGTAATGGCCAGCCAGTGAATTGAGGGCCGTTTGCATCGTGGTGAACGAGCTCAGGCCATTGACAGCACTGCGCGGGCGGTAGCGGGCCATGTAGTCGTTCATCAGGCTTCGGGCCTGGGTTTCGGCTTCGCTGCGGGCCGGATCATCGGCACTCAGCGCAATCGTGTTCAGCAGGCTGCCGGCAACGGCGACGGTGTCATCGACATAGTTGCCGCTCAGCCCTGTGGCCGATCCGCTGCAGGCGCTCAGCATCAGGCAGAGGCCAAGACACAGGGCGATGAGGCCGCGGCCGAGGCTGCGGGCCAGTCCGCGAAAACCCTCGATCAGAGCGCTGAGCATCGCGGACATGGCGGGCCGGTTCAAGTTGGGCCGGATCCTAGGCGGGCTCGCCCAGCAGTCCACAGCGCTCGGTCGTGAGCCTGGGCAGCAGCACCTCGAGCAGCGCACTGGCGGCGAGCGCTTCGGTGCTGCGCCCCTGACGCTGCACCAGTTCAATCTGGCCGTTGGCCGCATCGCGGCCCACCACCACTCGCCAGGGAATGCCGATCAGGTCGGCATCCTTGAACTTGACCCCTGCGCGCTCGCTGCGGTCATCGAGCAGGGCATCGACCCCTGCATCGAGCAACTCTGTGAGCAGCGACTCGGCCAGCTGTTGTTGCAGTGGATCCTCGATGTTGGCTGGCACCACGATCACCTCAAAGGGGGCAATCGAGGTCGGCCAGCAGATGCCCTGCTCGTCATGGTGCTGCTCCACGGCCGCCTGGGCCAGACGCGAGACCCCGATGCCGTAGCAACCCATCCAGAGGGCCTCTTCGCTGCCGGCTTCGTTGGTGAACGTCGCCTCGAGGGCCTGCGAGTACTTGCGGCCCAATTGAAAGATGTGACCCACCTCAATGCCACGGGCGGCCAGCAGCGTCTGCTCGGGAGCATGCAGGCAGCGATCACCGGGCTGGGCTGCGCGCAGATCCAGGCTCTGGGGGCGTTGATCAGGCTGGGGGAGCAACGCCTCCCAGCTGGCCCCCACCAGGTGCTGATCGCTGCGGCAGGCGCCGCAGACAAAGCCAGTCAGGTCAGTGGCGGTGGTATCGGCGAGCCGTAAAAAGCGTTGTTGCCAGCTGCGGGCGCCGGCCAGCACGCCATCGTCAAGCTGGGGGCCCAGCGAACCAAAGGGCAGCGGGGCGAGTCCCTCGGCGGCCAGCAGCTCGTTGCTGATCGGGGTGATCTCGAGCAGTGCCCCGGCGCCTTCGGCTGCCCTGGCGCTGACCGCATTGGCGAGCTTCACCTCATTGAGCTGCTGATCACCGCGCAGGCACACGAGCAGCGGCTGCGCTGGAGCCGCCGCAAAGCGCGCCACCAACACCAGAACCTTGACGATCTGGGTGGGGTCGAAGCCGTGCACGCGGCAAAGATCTTCAATGCTGGCCAGCCCAGGCGTGGCCAGCTCCTGGCACGGGCTCTGCTGCAGCTCAACCGCAGGCGGCGGCAGCGAGACAGCCCGTTCCTGATTGGCTCCGTAGCGGCCGTCCTCACTGGTGAGGATCAGGTCTTCGCCCGCCTCGGCCGTGACCATGAACTCCTGGGACGCCGAGCCGCCGATGGCGCCGCTGTCGGCTTCGACGGCCACGGCGCGCAGCCCGCAGCGCGCAAAGATGCGCCTGTAGGCCAGGTCCATCGCCGCGTAGCTCTGCTTGAGCGATTCCTCGCTGGCGTGGAACGAGTAGGCGTCTTTCATGATGAATTCGCGCCCACGCATCAAGCCGAAGCGCGGCCTGATCTCATCTCTGAATTTGGTCTGGATCTGATACAAGCTCACCGGCAGCTGCCGGTAGGAGCGCAGCAGATCGGCGGCCAGGGCCGTGATCACCTCTTCATGGGTGGGGCCCAGACCCAGCTGGCGCTCCTGCCTGTCCTGCAGGTGGAACATGATCCCTTCGCCGGCTGTGTAGCCATCCCAGCGGCCGCTGCGCTGCCACAGCTCGGCGGGCTGCAGTTGCGGCAATAGGGTTTCCAGGGCGCCGGTGGCGTTCATCTCCTGGCGCACGATGCCCTCGATCTTCTGCAGCACGCGCCACAGCAAGGGCAGATAGGCGTAGATGCCGCTGCTGATGCGGCGGATGTAGCCACCGCGCAGCAGCAGTTTGTGGGAGCTGATCTCCGCTTCGGCCGGGTCGTCGCGCAGCGTCACCAGCATCAGGCGGGAGACGCGCATGGCAGCAAGGGCAGGAGAGAGGCGGAAGCTATCACCGCCCACCACTTGCCCAGCTGCACAGCCGCGCGGCGCGATCAGGAAACCTCTGGTAGTTTCAAGGCGTCCAAGGATTCCAACCGTCGTCTCATGTTTGCCCAGTCGCTGCACTCAGGCACCCTGGGCATCTCAGCTTCGACATCTGTTGAACCAGTCCTTGCCGGCGAGCCTGGTTCGGCTGATGCCGAAGCCCTGATCGGCATTGACGATGTTCAGAAGGCGTTGAATCGCTCGCGCGCTTCGGTGTATCGCTACACCAACACCGATCCGCGCAACCTCAATCCGCCATTCAACCCGCGCAAGCTCAACCCCGAGTACCGCAGTGATCAAAAAGATCCACTGCTGTTCCACCCCAACGAGGTCGCCCGCTTTGCCCGCGATGTGCTTCGGATCAAAGAGGTGACCGTCGAGGTCCTCAACTCCCCCTCGACCGCCACCCAGCAGCTGCTCAGCTCCATTCTCGAGGAGCTGCGCGCCGTGCGCGAGCGGCTTGATCAGTTTGAGTCTCGGCCCACCGAGCTCAGCAGCCGCCGCGATGCGCAAGAGCAGAAACGGCCGGCGGCCTGATCGCGTCCTGGCCTGAACCGCCCCACCGGCTGGTCATCGCGGCGTTGTGTGATCAGCATGCAGGGGTGCACTGCCCTGCTGCCGTCGATGGACCTGAGCATGGTGCCGGCCTCGCCAGGGCCGGGTCTGGTGAATCTGCTGGTCGAAATTCCGGCCGGCAGCCGCAACAAATACGAATACAACGAGGCCGCCGGGGTGATGGCGCTCGATCGGGTGTTGCACTCCTCGGTGCGTTACCCGTTTGATTACGGCTTTGTGCCGGGAACCCTCAACGAGGACGGCGCACCGCTCGATGCGCTGGTGATCATGCAGGAGCCGACCTTTGCCGGGTGCCTGATCGTGGCCCGTCCGATCGGCATCCTCGACATGATCGACAGCGGTTGCCACGACGGCAAATTGCTGTGCATTCCATCGGCTGATCAGCGCCAGGCGGCGATCACCGACCTGCGTCAGATCGCCGCCAGTCAGCTGGAGGAGGTGGCCGAGTTCTTCCGCACCTACAAGAACCTGGAGGGTCGGTTGACCACCATCACAGGCTGGCTTGGCAGCGACGCGGTGCCAGCGTTGCTGGAGCGCTGCATCAAGGCAGCTTCTGCAGCAAAAAGCCCTGCACGTTGAGCGCCTGAAAAATTGGGGCTGGATCGCTCAGCCCTGCCGCTTCAACCAACGCTGCAAGCCGGCTTGTGCCGATCGGATGAATGCCCTGGGTCAGACCGGCCACCGCCGCTTCGGAGGCGGCGATGCCGCTGGCGCTCTGGAATTGAACCCAGGCCGCATCCACCTGGCTTTGCAGTGGTGAGCGCTCTGGTGCCATCAGATCGACCAGCACCAACTGCCCGCCGGGCTTGAGGCTGCGGGCCAGCGCGCTTAAAAAGGCCAGCTTGCTGCCGTCGTCTGGCAGTGACTGCAGCACCAGCACCGAGAGCGCCCCGTCGAAGCTCGCTTCGGCCTGCATGGCTTCAACCGTGGTCTGCTGCCAATGAATGGGGCTGCCCTGGGCGGCAGCGGGCTGCTGCTCAAGGCGTTGCTGGGCCGCAGCCAGCATGGCGGCTGACGGATCGATGGCGCTGAGCTGCCAATCGGGACGCTGCGCGTGCGCCTCAAGCAGCTCGGCGCCTGTGCCGCAGCCGGCCACCAACACCGTGGCCCCAGCCGCTCGGGCCAGCGGTGATGTCGCCAGAAGCGCCACCGACAACCGCGCCAGGCTGGCGTAGCCGGGCACAAGCTGCTGCACGATCAGGTCGTAGTGACCGGCGCTCGAGGTGCTCACAGAGCCTGGGGTGTCAAAGGGACAAGCTATCGGCCGCGGCGCCCCTTGGCCTGGCGGCTGCGCCGGTTTGCAGCTGATGATTGCGCTCGGGCAGCGCCAAACGCGGGAAGGTGGCCCGCGTGGCTTAAGTTGGGCGGCGCCCGTCCCTCTTTTGATCCGTGCCCACCATCCGTTTTGAGCAGGAAGGTCAGCAAGTCGGGTGCATTGAGGGCGCCAACCTGCGCAAGGCTGCGCTGGATGCGGGCATCAATCCCTACAAGGGTCTCAACAACCTCAACAACTGCGGTGGCCTTGGCCAGTGCGGCACCTGCGTGATGGAGGTGGTTGAGGGCATGCAGAACCTTTCGCCCCGTTCCGACGTGGAAGAGGTGTACCTGGCTGACCGCCCGGCCAATTTCCGCCTCAGCTGCCGCACCACCGTCAACGGTGATGTGACCGTGCGCACCCGCCCGACCAATGCCGTCGGCAAGGGCTCCAACAGCCTGGTGGGTGCGCTCAAGGCGCTGGTTGGTCGTTGAAGCTCTACAGCTACAGCTCCTGCAGCACCTGTCGCAAGGCCCTGTCTTGGCTCAACGAGCGCGGCCGGGGCGTTGAGGTGATCGACATCACCCAGCAGCCCCCGACCCGGGCCGAATTGGCCCTCGCACTTGAGCAGCTGGGCCGCAAACGCCTGTTCAACACCAGCGGTATGAGTTACCGGGCCCTGGGCTCAGTCGCCGTTGCCGCGATGACGGACGAGCAGGCGCTTGCTGCTCTTGCTGCCGACGGCAAGCTGATCAAGCGTCCCGTGCTGATCACGGACGATCAGCGGGTGCTCACGGGGTTCAACAGCGACGAGTGGCAGGCGCTACTGGGCTGAGCCTGGCGCCTCACCGGGCCGTTCCTGGCTGGCGTTGCGGGCCATCAGCAGGTCGAGTTCCTCGATCAGGGAGTCGACCCCCAGACGGCTGATCTGGTTGAGGTAGGAGCCTTTGAAGCTCTCCAGCAGGGCGCTCAGCAGCTCCTGGGTCTGGGAGAGCACCGGTCCGTTTTCAAGGGCGGCGGCCAGTTCTTCCCAGAAGCGATCGATGGTGCGCTGCAGCAGTTCCAGTTGGGCCGCATCGGTGCGCGCCAGTTGATTGCCGGTCGAGCGCGACAGCTCCAGCAGATTGCGGGTCATGCCAGCTGCCAGTTGCTGCGTGAGACCGGATTCGATCTGCAGCAACGGTGCGAGCTGCCGCAAGGGCGGCGGCACCACCGTGCCTTCGAGGCTCTGCCTGAGGCTGTAACGGAGCAACCCCTGCAGCTCGGGTGCAAGTCTGGGCGCCACCTGGCTGAGCAGCAGTGGCGCCCAGATGCGCACCAGCGCCACCACCTCCTGCTCCTGGCTTTGGCTCACGCTCTGGTGGCTGCGCAGTGCCCTGATGCGTTGCGGCCATTGGCGCGAACGAATCAGCGACTGGCCACCATCGAGCAGCTGCAGGGTCAGCACCTCAAACAGCTCCAGGGCCAACAGCGCCACCACGGCGCGGCTGATCACGGCGCGCAGCGGCTCAATGTTGATCAGGCCGCTGGTCTGCAGGCGCTCCAGCACCGGCACGAGCCGGAGCCAGCGCCAGAATGGCAGCAGCAGTGGCAGGTCGATCCAACGCCTCAAGATGGCATCGCGCCAGCTCAGCCCCGGCAGCCGTCGGCGCAGCCGGATCACCTTGAGCAGGATGTCGAGCGCGAAAACCGACTGAAACAGCAGCAGATCGATGCGCCAGACGTGATCGGTGGGACGTCCGTTCTCGTCGATGGAGCGCCAGTAGTTGGTGGCCACCAGCGGCATGATCTGCTGCTGCCAGAAGCGCTGCTCGCCTGGCCAGCCCCGGCGTTCGATCCAGGCTGGGCTGAGCAGGGCTCTGGCTGAGGCCTTGGCTGAGTCGAGATCAGCCCGCTGGCGCAGGCGGTTCTTGATTTTTTCCAGCGTGCCGGAATGGCCTGAGGCCAAAAAGGGATTGCTGTCGATCAGCTCCACCGTCAGCCGCAGCTGCTGCTCGAGCAGCCGTTGCTGCGGCGGGGTCAGGGCGCCGCCAGGGCCCCTGCTAGCCGCCATGGCCTGCTCGAGCTGGTCGAACTGGCGCAGGTAGGTCTGGGTTTCGCGGTGCGGTTCGATTCCCTTGATCGGGTCGATCCAAGGGGTCAGATCGGGAATGAAGCCCAGCGGAAGCACCAGCGGTGTGCCGGGCAGGGGATACAGATTGCGCTGCAGCCAGAAGCTGCGCAGTGGCACGTAGGTCAGGTCAAAGGCCACCCACAGCAGGTTGAGGCTGGCCCAGATCGCCACAAACCGGTCCCAGCGGCGGCCGGCGCGGCTGCGATCAAGGCGGCGCAGCGCTTGCCAGCGCGGACGAACCATGGCGGGCGGGGTGGTCGGTGTCTGCCTAATCTGCCTGCTCCAGCATCGAACAGCGGCACGCGCTTTGCCAGACCTCAGCGGCGAATCCAGTTCACAGACCGATCCAGCGCCAGCGCAGAGCGGCAGCGCCAAAAGCCCCCCGCCCGAAAGCGTCTGGCCGTTCTGGCGCAGCGTGCTGATCACCCTGGCGGTGGCCCTGGGAATCCGTCATCTGCTGGTCGAAGCGCGCTACATCCCCTCGGGCTCGATGCTGCCGGGGTTGCAGATCCAGGACCGCTTGCTGGTTGAGAAGCTCACCTACCGCGGCCGCACCCCGCGCCGCGGCGACATTGTGGTCTTTCATGCGCCCCATGCCTTTGATCCGGTGTTGACCGGTGGTCGGCGCGTTTCGCCCTGGGAGTGCCTGCCCAGCAACATCCCCCTGGTGAACAAGGTGCCCGGGCTGGCCAACCCCGCCTGCGATGCCTACATCAAACGGGTTGTGGCCCTGCCCGGTGAGCACATCAGCGTTGACCCCCAGGGCCGTGTGGCGATCGACGGCTCGCCACTCCATGAGCCCTACGTGAGCTTCTATTGCCCCATTGAGGCCGGTTCCAGCGGCTGCAAAACCCTTGATGCCGTGGTGCCTCAGGGGCATGTGGTGGTGCTCGGTGACAACCGAGCCAACAGCTGGGACGGGCGCTTCTGGCCGGGTGGTCCGTTCCTGCCCGATTCGCAGATCCTGGGCCGCGCCTTCTGGCGCCTGTTCCCGTTTGATCGCAGCGGCAGCCTCTAGTCGAGCTGCCACTGTGCGGGCGGTTGCAGCCCGCTGGCTCGGATCAACCCGACCACCGTGCTGCCCGGCGCCAGTGGTTGGTTGGCCGCCAGCGAGCCGCTGTGTTGGGGCGTCCAGCTCCAGCTTGGCTCAGGGTCGAACAGCAACCAGCTGCGGCTACCGCTTTGCAGCACTTCGGCGGGACGCCCCAGCACGCTGCTGGGACCCCAGCACAGGGCCTGCCAGAGCTCGCTTGGACTCCAGTGGTAACGGCCGATCAGCTCGTGCCAGAGCAAGGGCAACACCAGTCCATGGCCGGCCAGGCCGGCGCGGCGTTGGTCGATCGGCAGCAGCTCTTCTTCGGCATCGAGGGCCTGGTGATGCACCGCAATCGCGCTGATCAAGCCTGATCGCAGCGCCTCGCGCAGGGCGCTGCGATCGCCTGGGCCGCCCAAAGGGGGCTCCAGCCGCCAGCCGCAGGCGGTGGGCGTCTGGCTGCCGCTGTCCTGCAGCAGATGCCACCAGTGCACCGTCGCGCGCGGCCGCAGGCCGGCGACATCCAACGCAGCAACGGCCTCTTGGGTCGAGACGTTCATCAGCACCAGCTGCTGCTGCGCGTGGCTCTGCTGCAGGCTGATCAAGGTGGCCAATGGCAGGGTTTCGCTGGCGCTGGGGTCGATCGGCCAGCCCGCGCGTAACGCTTCGACCCGCTCGCGCACCAGTCCGCCGCCGGCGAGGCTGCGCAGCCGTGGTGCCACCAGCAGCGGGTGGCCAGCAGCTTCGTTGAGCTGCAAGCAACGTTGCAGCACGGGGACCGCTGGAAGCTCAGGACCACTGGCCAGGCCCACCGCTCCGGCGCCCAGCAGCTCCTGATGCGGCGCCAGCTCATGTCCCTCGTCTGCGCGGCTCAGGCTGCCCCAGAGGTGCAGCTGCAACGGCTGCGGCCACTGCCAGTGCAGCATCCCCGGTTGGTCGCGGGGTGCCTCACCCCAGGGCAGCAGGGCCACCTGCCCATAGCCGCCTGCAGCAGCAGCCCTGGCCAGGCTGTCCAGGGTTTCGGCGCGCGAGAGCAGCGGGTCGTCCAGCGCGCTGTGCGGGTCCACCAGCGTGGGGGCCAGCAGCATCCCCTCTGCAGACCTGGGTGTCAGACCAGCGCTGGCGGCCAGTGCAGCGGCGGCGTCGCCCAGCGCCAGCAGGCTGCCGTCAGCACCAAGGAGCACCTGCCCCTGCTCGGGCGGCTGCTGAGGGCCCCTCAGCAGCGTCAGCTGTTGCAGCCAGAGCAGGGGCTCAGAGGGCACCGGCGGCCGTGCGATCGAGAACTCCCCCAAGATGATGGGTCAGATTCATCGCGGCCACCACCGGTGGCTCACAGGCGCCGTTGGGGTAGTCGATCACGGTGATGCCGCCATTGCCCTGCTTGATCGCCCAGATGTCACCCGGTGTCAGGCCCAGCAGGGCGCACAGAATGGTTTTGTTGACCGCGTCGTGGGCCACCACCAGCGCCGTTTCAGTGGGCGTCAGGCTGGCGGCAATGGTCTGCCAGCAGGCAAGCGAGCGCTCCCAGACCTCCTGAATCGTTTCCCCCTCGGGCATCTGCACGGTCTGGGGGGCTTGCTTCCAGTCGGCCAGCAGCTGGGGCCAGCCTTCGGCGATCTCGGCTTCGAGTCGCCCCTCCCAGAGGCCGTGGCCGATCTCGACCAGGCCCCTGGTGCTGGTCAATGGCACACCCGGGTGGGCTTTCAAGATCGCTTCGGCGGTCTGGCGCGGCCGGGCCATCGCGCTGGTGTAAGCGCGATCGAGATGCACCCTGGCCAGCGCTTGTGCGGCAGCGTCCGCCTGGGCGCGGCCATTGCTGTTCAGCGGGATGTCGATCTGGCCCTGAAACCGGCCCTGGCGGTTCCAGTCGGTTTCACCGTGGCGCACCAGCAGTAGCCGCGCGCCGGCCCCTTTTGCCGGTAGATCCACACCCAGGTGGGCGGTGCCGTTGAGTGACTCGACCTGCACATCACCGCCAGGGTTGACGTTGAGCACCGAGATCGAGGCGTTGTCGAGCCGCAGCCGCCTGAATTGGCTGGCCGGCAGGTCCAGCAGTTGCAGGATCAACGCCCGCAGAATCGCGTTGTGGCCCACCAGCAGCACCGTCTGAGAGCCCTGGCGCCCCAGCAGCTCCTGCTTGAGCTGAGCGGCCTGGGCCATCAGCTCCTGCAGGGGCCTGTAGGTCTGGCCATCAGCGCGGCTCAGCTCCAGATCCTGCGGGGCGGTGCGCCAGGTGCACTCTGCGGCGGCGTAGCGCGCCTTGAGTTCGTCGCGCAGCAGGCCGCTCCAGGGGGCCAGATCGATCTCCAGCAGCAGATCGCTGTAGCTGGCGCTGGCGCCAAGACCCTGGGCCTCGAGCAGCGCGGCGGTCGTGTCGCGGGCGCGCCGCAGCGGTGAGCTGATCACCGCGTCAAAGGGCACATCGCGCAGCGCCTCTCCGGTCGCGCGGGCCTGCTCCACGCCTGTCTCGGTCAGGCTTGAGAGGTCGTCGCGCCCCTGGATGCGGTGCTCGACGTTGAAGCTGCTCAGCCCATGGCGGACCAACACAAGCCGAAGCGTCACGGGGGCTTTGCTGCTGGGAACTAACTGTATGGGAGCGCTTTCGCCCGCCTGCAGCGACAATCGCAGCACCGTCGCCGCAGGGCATGAGCGCACAACCGGCCGACCAGTGGCGCAGTTGGCAGGGCTTGCTGGCCTTGCTCAGCCTGGCGCTGTGTGGGTTGCTTTGGCTCAACGGCCTGTTGAGCAGCCTTGAGCGCCCCTCGGTGAGCCATGCCCTCGAGCTGCGTCAGCAGGAGCTGGCGGTGCTGGCCGAGCCGGCCGCAGCACCGATCTGGCGCCGCGCCCTGCTGGGCGCTGACCCAACCGATGCGCTGCGCCAGCAGCTGCTCAAGCAGGCGGCTGCCGGCGTTGAGGCTGGCCTCAACGAGAGCCAGCAGTTCACCTTGAGCCTGCTTGAGCAGCAGCCCGACCTGACGCTGCCGCCAGCGCCGCTGAGCCCGCTGCAACAGCGCCTGCTGTGTCAGCGGCAGGGCGGCTCACCCGAGCGATGCATTGATCTGCCGGCAGCCCAGGCGGCGCTGCACCGTCTGCTGCTGATCAGCCTGGCTCCGGTTCTGTTGATGCTGCTGGGTGCCGGTCTGCTTGGGCGGCAGTTGTGGCTGCTGTGGCGCCGCCGCATGCCGGCCCCACCGCCGTTGCTGGGACCGCCCCTGTCGTTGGTGCAGGTCACCCTGGTGGTAGCCGGGGGCTTTGTGGTGCTCGGTGAGCTGTTGGTTCCGTTGTTGCTGAGCCCTGTGGTGGGCTGGCTGCTGCAGCCCCTTGCCGCCCAGCCGCTGCTGCTGCAGGCGACCTCGGTGCTGCTGCTCTATGGACTGTTGATGATCAGCCCCTTGCTGCTGCTGGTTCTGGCTCTGCGCCCCCTGCGCGAGCCACCGGCCGGCGGATGGTTGCAGTGGCGCTGGCGGCCCTGGCCGTCGTTGCTAATGCGCGCGAGTGCCCAGCTGCTGATGGTGCTGCCGCTGGTGGCCCTGTCCGGTTGGCTGCTGCAGCACCTGTGGGCCGATCCCAGTGGCAGCAATCCATTGCTCGAGATGGTGCTCAGCAACTCGAGTCCGCAGGCCCTGCTGCTGCTGGCCAGCACAGCACTGGTGCTGGCTCCGCTGTTTGAGGAAACCCTGTTTCGTGGGGTGCTGCTGCCTGTGCTGGCGCAGCATTGGGGGCCGGCTTGGGGGATCGTGCTCAGTGCCGCCTGTTTTGCCCTGGCTCACCTCAGCCTTGGCGAGTTGGTGCCGCTGTTTGTGTTGGGCCTGGGCCTGGGCTGGCTGCGGCTGCAGAGCGGCCGGCTCGGCAGTTGTGCGCTGATGCACAGCCTGTGGAACGCCCTGACCTTTGCCAATCTGCTGCTGTTGGCCGGCTGAGGCCTTGCGAGACACCACCGGTGGTGGTTCACTTGCGCAAGCGGTTCCTGGACGCTCAGACCTGGTGGTCGCCTCTCCTCTCAAGCAATCAGGCCCCAGGGGCTCCAGAGCCGCCTCCGAGCGGCGTCTGGGTGAATCGCTTTCGCTGATTGAAGGGGCTCTTTCGGCGCGCCGTGTGGTGCGCCAGGCCCCGTGGCTTGCCGGCCTGCACCGTTTCGCCGATGGGGCCCTGATCGGTCTTGGGCTGTCGATGCTGGGCCTCAGTGCCCTCACCCTGCATTGGCAGAACCAGTGGAGCAGCAATTTTCGCGGTCTGGAATCGACCCAGATCCTCGAGCGTCGTCTGCAGGAATCGGCTGCCGTGCTCGAGCAGCATCATCTGGGCGTGGTGCGCAAGCCTGAACTGCTGGTGCCCACCAGCAGCGACCAGTTGGTGCACCTGCCGCCACCGCCAGCGACCACCGCGAGCGCCGCGCGCCTGGAGCTTGATGCCCTGCGCTGGACCCAAAGCGTGTCGGGGTACTGATGGTCAGCCAGGCGTTGCGCCAGCCGCGGCCCCGCCGTGTGGTCAGGCTCCAGCCCGTTCCCACCGGCCGGTTGCTGGCCGTGTACCTGCTGCTTGCCGCAGGTTTGGTCGGTTTGGCCCTGCGTCTGGCGTGGTTGCAGATCGCCGACAGCCGTGCCTTGCAGGCCCGGGCCCGCGCGATTCAGACCCAGTCGATCGCGCCGATCGGCAAGCGCCGCACGATTGTCGATCGCAACGGCCGGCTGGTCGCTCTCGATGAGCAGCGCTTCACGCTGTGGGCCCATCCGCGCTACTTCAATTTTCCGGGTGATGAACCCAACCAGCTGCGCAGCCCTGCCGATGTGGCCCAGCGTCTGGCAGCGGTGCTTGCCCAACCCCAGGCCAAGCTGCTCGCCAGCCTCAAGCAACGCCCCAGCGGGATCAAGCTCGCCACCGATCTCGATCCCGAAACCGCCGAGCGGGTGCGCCAGCTCGGCATCAGCGGGCTCGATCTGGAGGCGTACCCGCATCGCATCTACCCCCAGGGCAGCCTGTTCGCCAACGTGGTTGGCTTCCTGAACCTCGAGCGGGTTCCCCAGGCGGGCCTTGAACAGAGTCGCGACCGCGATCTGCGCCGCCACGAAGACACCCTGCGCATGCGCCGCGGGGCCGACGGCACCCCGCTGCCAGAGGGGCTCAGTGCAGGCTCCCTCTATGGCGACGACCTGCGCCTCCAGCTCACCCTCGATGCACGGCTGCAGCAGGTGGCCCAACAGGCCCTGGCGCGCCAGATCAAACAGTGGAGTGCCAAGCGCGGCGCTGCCCTGGTGATGGATGTGCGCAACGGCGAGATGCTCGCCCTGGCCTCCTATCCCACCTACGACCCCAACCGCTTCTGGGCTTTCAAACCGGGACTGTTCCGCGAATGGTCGGTGCAGGATCTCTACGAACCCGGCTCCACCTTCAAGCCGATCAATCTGGCCCTGGCGCTGCAGGAAAAGGCGATCAAGCCGACCGACAGGATCACGGACAACGGTTCACTCAGCATCGGCGGCTGGCCGATCTTCAACCACGACAAGAAGGCCAATGGGGTGATCGACTTCCCCACGGTGCTGCAGGTCTCCAGCAACGTCGCGATGGTGCGCGCCATGGCCCACGTCAAGCCCGATCGCTTTTGGGGTTGGCTGCAGACGATGGGCATTGACACCAGGCCTGACACCGATCTGCCAGGGGCGGTGGCCGGTCAGCTGAAAGATCGCCGCTCGTTTGTCTCGCAGCCGATTGAGCCGGCTGTGGCGGCCTTCGGACAGGGCTTTTCGCTGACGCCGTTGAAGCTGCTGCAATTGCACGGCATGCTGGCCAACGGCGGCCGTTTGGTGAGTCCCCACATCACCCGCGGTCTGCGCTCGGGCGACGCCCTGGCGGCCCCACCGTCGGCCAGTGGATTGCAGTTGCTCGATCCGGCAGTGACACGCACCGTCATGGGCTGGATGGAGAGCGTTGTCGAGAACGGAACGCTGCCGGTCAAGACACCCGGGTACCGCATCGGTGGCAAGACAGGCACCGCTCAGAAGGCCGAAAATGGGGTGTACATCTCCGGTGCACTGATCACCAGCTTTGTCGGCCATCTACCCATGGATGATCCGCGCTATGTGGTGCTGGTGGTCATCGATGAACCCAAGGGCGGCAGTGTCTTCGGCTCAACCGTTGCTGCCCCTGTCGCCAAGCAGATCATTGATGCCCTGCTGGTGCTCGAGAACATTCCCCCCTCACGCCCGCGCAGCAAAGCCAGGCCCGCTTGAGCCGGCCTTAAGTCAACCTTTGCTCGTGCGGGCTGGGCAGCACCGAAGATCTGGCTAGCGTTCGCGCAACCGGCTCTGCCCACCGCATTCGCATGGCCAACCTGCTCGATCAACTCGCCGCCATGACGGTGGTGGTTGCCGATACCGGCGACATTGACGCGATTCGTCAGTTCACCCCGCGCGACGCCACCACCAATCCGTCACTGATCTTGGCGGCAGCACAGATCCCCGCGTACCAGGAGTTGATCGATCGCTCGCTGCGCGAGTCCCGCACGGTGATGGGGGCAGCAGCGTCAGCAGAGGCTGTGGTGCATGAAGCACTCGATGAGATCTGCGTCACCTTTGGCAAAGAGATCCTCAAGATCGTGCCGGGCCGTGTCTCGACCGAGGTGGACGCGCGTCTGAGCTTTGACACCGAGGCCACCATCGCCAAGGCCCGCAAGCTCATTGGCCTTTACAACAAAGCTGGCATCAGCAACGACCGTGTGCTGATCAAGATCGCCTCCACCTGGGAGGGGATCCGCGCTGCAGAGCTGCTGGAGCGCGAAGGCATCCACTGCAACCTGACCCTGTTGTTTGGCTTTGCCCAGGCCGTTGCCTGCGCTGAGGCAGGCGTCACCTTGATCTCGCCGTTTGTCGGCCGCATTCTGGATTGGTACAAAAAATCGACCGGACGTGACCACTACCCCGGACCTGAAGATCCGGGCGTTGTCTCAGTCACCCAGATCTTCAACTACTTCAAGACCTACGGCTACAAAACCGAGGTGATGGGAGCCAGCTTCCGCAACATCGACGAGATCATCGAACTGGCCGGCTGCGATCTGTTGACCATCTCGCCGGCCTTGCTTGATGAACTGCGCAGCAGCGATGGTGACCTGGAGCGCAAGCTCAAGGCCTTTGACCCGGCTCCGACCGAGCCGCAGCTCCATCTCGATGAGGCCGGCTTTCGTCAGATGCTGGCCGGTGATGCCATGGCGAGCGAGAAGCTCGATGAGGGCATCCGCGGGTTTTGCAAAGCGATCGAAACCCTTGAGCAACAGCTGGCCCACCGGCTCGCTGAGCTCGAGGGCGGCAAGGCCTTTGACCATGCCGTGCATGAAATCTTTTTGCTCAACGACCTCGATGGCGATGGCTGCATCACCCGTGAGGAGTGGCTGGGCAGCGATGCGGTCTTTGCCGCCCTCGACACCGACAACGATGGCAAGCTGGCCCCAGAAGACGTGCGCGGCGGCCTCGGGGCCCCGCTGGCGATCGCAGCGAGGAGCTGAACCATGGCCGATGCCAAGCCAACACCCACCATCAATGCGCTCGAAACCATGCGGGCGCTCGCCAGCCATGGCGAGGTGATGGATGTTGCGCCTGGCACGTTGATCTTTCGCTCTGGCGAATCCGGCGACTGCATGTTCGGCCTGCTCGAGGGCACGATCGAGCTCAGCTGGAACGGCGACGCCGGCCATGAGCAGATCAAGGCCGGCGATGTGTTCGGCGCCGGCGCGTTGGTCACTCCCGACCACCGCCGCTACGGCAATGCCAAGGCGCTCACCGCCTGCAAGGTGCTGGTGATGAACCGGGAGAAGTTCCTGTTTGCGGTGCAGGAGGCGCCGATGTTTGCCATCGAGCTGCTGGGCTCGATTGATCAGCGGCTGCGCCAGCTCAAGGACAGCACCCGTTTTGGCTGAGGTTCAGTGGGTTGAGCTTCAGCCCTGCTGAAACAGCAGCCGTTTGATCACCCGTTGGGCGATGTCGCCGTAGCCCATCTGTCCCGAGAGAATCTGGGCGATGCGCTGGGGTGCGGTGGGGCGTTTGATCCCCAGTTGGTAGCCGATGCGGGGCACCCGGTAGAACACCTGCGCAATCCGCTTGCCCCAGGCCATCGATTCGCCCCACTCGCGGCGCATGCGGGCGCTGTAGAGCGCCAGGGCCTGGCCATCGCCTCTGAGCCATTGGCCCAGGGATGCGGCAGCCGCGGTGCCGCTCAACAGCGCCGGCCGGATCCCTTCGGCCAAGAAGGGATCACACAGCGAAGCGGCATCGCCGACCACCACAACGCCATCGCCGTGCAGCCGGTGGTGACCATCCCAGATGCGCAGCGCGCAGCTCGTGCGCACGCCGCTGTCTGCCTCCAGCCCCAGATCGGGCAGCAGCTGCTCGAGCACGGTCTGGCCGTCGGCTGGTTCACGGCCGATGAAGGTGCCCAGGCCAATGCTGTAGCCCCCCTGCCTGGGGAAACTCCAGCAGAAGCCGTGGTGCACCAGGCCAAAGTCAAACCGGGCGGTCTCGCTCTCCTGAACCGGAGCGCTCACCTCCACGGCGATGGTGCTGGCGTAGCGGGGTCTGGGCGATCCCAGCGCCAGCGGTGCCCCCAGCGCTGAACTGCTGCCTGCAGCGATCACCACCGCCCTGGCGCGCAGGCTGCCTGCGGGCCCTTGCAGCTCCCAGAGCGTGCCGAGCCGTTGCAGGGCGTGCACCGGCCAGTTCTGGCGCAGCTCGGCACCCGCTGCGGTGGCGTGCTGCAGCAGGTGGGCATCGAGCCGCTGCCGTTGCACGATCCAGAACGGCGCCTCACCAGGCAGTTCGGCGACGACCGGATCTTCAAGGCACCAGGTGAAGCGCACGCGCCGGATCACCTGATCGACCGCTGGACTCAGGGCAAAGGGGAACCATTGCTGCACCGAGGCCGCCATGCCGCCGCCGCAGGGTTTGCTGCGCGGCGAGGGACCCTGCTCGAGCACCACCACGTTGAAGCCGGCAAGGGCCAGATGCACGGCGCAACTGGCCCCCGCGGCACCGCCGCCCACCACCGCCACATCGAACGGTGGCTGCATCGCTCAGACCTTGAGGATGTCGGCTTCCTTGTCGGCCAATTGCTTCTCAAGCTCGGCGATGAACTTGTCGGTGAGTTTCTGGACCTTGTCCTGCTCGTCACGGCTCTGGTCTTCTGAGAACTCGCCCTCTTTCTCCTGCTTCTTGATCCGCTCGATCGCGTCGCGGCGGATGTTGCGCAGCGCCACCTTGCCCTCTTCGGCGTACTTGGCGGCCAGCTTGCAGAGCTCCTTGCGGCGGTCTTCGGTGAGCGGCGGAATGTTGATGCGGATCACCTTGCCGTCGTTGTTGCAGGTGAGGCCCAGATCGCTCATGGAGATCGCCTTTTCGATCAACGCCATGGCGCTGGTGTCAAACGGCTGGATCTGGATCGTCTGGGCGTCGGGGGTCGACAGGCTCGCCAGCGACTTGAGCGGTGTGTCAGCGCCGTAGTACTCGACCTGAATCTTGTCGAGCAGCGACGGGTTGGCGCGGCCGGTTCTGATCGTGTTGAAGGTGCGCTGGGCGGCGTCCAGCGACTTGCGCATGCTGGCTTCGAGGTCCATGGCTCAGGGGCTCAGGGGGTGATGCGGGTGCCGATCGATTCGCCGGCCACAGCCCGGCCGATGTTGCCGGGGCCGAACAGATCAAACACCACGATCGGGATGGCGTTGTCCTTGCACAAGGCGATCGCGGTGCTGTCCATCACCTCCAGCTCGCTGCTCAGCACATCGAGGAAGGTGAGCGTGTCGTAACGCACGGCGCCGGGATGGCGGGCGGGGTCCTTGTCGTAGACACCGTCCACCTTCGTCGCTTTAAAGACCACATCGGCGCCGATCTCGGCAGCCCGCAGGGCGGCGGTGGTGTCGGTGGTGAAAAACGGGTTGCCGGTACCGGCGGCAAAGATCACCACCCGGCCCTTTTCCATGTGCCTGATCGCGCGGCGGCGGATGTACGGCTCAGCCACCTCCTGCATCGAGATGGCGCTCTGCACCCGGGTGGGAATGCCGGCGCGCTCCAGCCCGTCTTGCAGGGTGATGGCGTTCATCACGGTGGCCAGCATGCCGACGTAGTCGGCGGTGGCCCGGTCCATGCCGGCGGCAGAGCCCTTGAGCCCGCGAAAGATGTTGCCGCCGCCCACCACGATCGCCAGCTGGGTGCCGGTGGCCACGCAGGCGGCCACGTCACGGGCGATCGACTGCACGATCGCTGGGTCGATGCCGTAGCCCTGCTCCCCCATCAGCGCCTCGCCGCTGAGCTTGAGCAGAACGCGCTTGTAACCCATTGAACGCCTTGATTTGTTGGAGCGTAGCAACGGCCTTGCGCCCTGCCTTGTACCCCGCTTCAGTGGCGCAAAGCGCGATTGCCCATGGCTCAAGGATTGCCGTCGTGCCCCCGCTCGTCGCTGCTGATGGCACGGCTGACCCTCTCGGCGATCGAGCGTGCCAGCGCCGATGCCAGCCTCTGGCGCGAACCTGAGCTGCACCGCGCCTTGCTGGTCAGCGGCCTGTCGCTGCTGGTGGGTGGGCTTGCCCAGCTGCAGGCTGATCTGGGCTAGGGCCTAGAACTCAATCCCCTTCTGGGCCTTGACCCCCTGCTCCCTGAAGGGGTGGCGCACCAGCTTCATTTCGGTGACCAGGTCGGCCCGCTCCAGCAGGGCTGGTGGGGCACCACGGCCGGTCAAGGCCACGTGGGTCAACGGCGGCCGCAGGGCCAGGCCTTCGAGCAACTGGTCCACCTCGAGGTAGCCCAGCTTCAGGGCCACATTGACCTCATCGAGCACCACCAGCTTGCGGCTGCCGTCGGCCAGGTAAGTGAGCGAGCGCTCCCAGGCGGCATGCACCAGGGCCTTGTCGCGCTCGCGGTCCTGGGTCTCCCAGGTAAAGCCCTCACCCAGGGCGTGCCAGTGCAGCGCCTCGCCAAACAGCTCGAGCGCCTTGGCCTCGCCCGGCTGCCAGCCGCCCTTGATGAACTGCAGCACAGCCACCGACTCGCCGTGGCCCAGGGTGCGCAGCACCAGCCCAAGTGCCGCGGTGGTCTTGCCTTTGCCGTCGCCGGTGAACACCAACACCAGTCCCTTCTCGAGAGTGCGCTCGCCCACCCGCTGGCGCTGCACCTGCTGGCGGCGCTGCATGCGCGCCTGGTAGGCCTGCTGCTCGCGCTCGGGCGCCAGCGCCCCGCCGGGACCGATCTCGGCCGCCAGGGCATCGAGATCAACCGTCCCTGTTGCCGGATCAGCGGTGCTGCTCATGGGAGGCGCGCAAGCTGCAGATGGACCTCACTCTGGCGGGTGCGGCTCTGCAAGCGGTGGTTTCTGGGCCAGCAGCCGTTGCAGCGCCCCGCCGGCCAGCCGCTCGCGCTGCACCACCGCAAGGCCGGCCTGCTCGAGCTCCACGCTCAGGTCGCTGGCCAGAAAATCGATGGCGGTCTCGGTTTCAAACAGGGCGCAAAACAGTTGTTGCGGCAGGGCCATCACACCCCTCGCCGGATGCAGATCAACCAGCGCCAGCCAGCCGCCCGGTTGCAGCAGCCGGGTGCAGGCGGCCAGCACCGCGCGCCGTTCAGCGGCGCTGAACTCGTGCAGAGCCAGCGCGATCGTGATGCCCGCCTGGCTGCAGGGCGCCAGCGGCGGGTCTTCGGCCAAACCTTCGATCCACTGGACCGTCAGGCCGCAGCGGCGGGCGCGTTCGCGCGCCTGATCGAGCGCCCGCGGGGCGACATCGAGTCCGCACACGCGCAGGCCCAGGCGCGCCAGGGCAATGGCGCCCTCGCCGCCGCCACAGCACAGATCGAGCACCGGCGCCCCAACGGGCAGCCGGCTGGCCAGCATCGCGGGAGCCAGCTGGCGCAGGCGCTCGGGCCCGCCGACGCTCAGCGCGCTGATCGCGCTCACCGCGTCATAGAACCAGCGGTGGCGGTAGGCCAGGGTGCGCAGCGGTCGCTTCATCAGACCAGTCTCATGACGCCAGCCTGGCCAGGGCCGCGTCGACCGCCTGCTGCTGGTCGCGGCGGGTGATCCAGTGGTGATAGGTGCGCGTGTGAATGGCGACCGAGTGCCCCATCATGCGCGCCGCCACGGTGTCGGGCAGGCCGATGTGAATCGTGCGCACGGCCCAGGCATGGCGCAGGTCATAGGGGGTGATCGGCAGCTGGTAACGCTTGAATTGTTCGGCCACGCGCCGACCCACCTGCTGCAGGGTGGTGCGGCGCAGGTCGGTGCTTACAGCAGGCAGGGCCGAGCGCGATGCAGCCAGCTCAGCCAGCCCAAAGTGATCGACCCAGTCGGGTTGAAACGGCCAGACCTGATGCTCACCGGTTTTGCTGGTGGGCAGCACCCGGATCACCCGGTCGCCCCCGGGGGCGAGGGACGACAGGTCACAGAAAAACGCTTCGTGGTTGCGTAGTCCGTAGGTGGCCATCAGCCCGAAGACCAAGCGCCAATGCCGATTCGGAATCAGCTCCAGCAGCGCAAGGATCTCGCTGTCGCTGGGCAGCTGGCGAAATTGTGCGCGGTGCAGGCCATAGCCCGAGCCGCGCTCGCTCCAGTCATCCGGCAGGGTCAGACCGCAGTGCCGCGCCAGGGCCCCCAGGGCGGTGGTGCACTGCTGGCGGCTGCGGCTCGCCAGCTCATAGCTGTCGAGCACGGCAAGCAGCAGCGGCACATCGAGGCCCCCCTGCCGCCCCGCGGCCAGGCGCTGCAGGCGGCGCAGGTAGGGCAGGTAGGCGCTGCTCCAGGTGGTGCGGCTGCCGGCAGGCTGGCGCTGGCGTCGCGGGTCGCTGAAGAACGCCGCTTCAAAGCTGCTGAGTTGCTGCTCGAGGCCCAGGGCGCTGCTGTTGCTGCTGCTGGGGCGCTCTGACCAGTCCTGCCAGTTGAAGCGCTGCTGCTCCAATTGCCCATGCACCTGCAGCAGACGGCGGTGCGCTTCTTTGAGCCCATCGGCGTCCGCAGCAAGCCCCAGGCTCAGCCGTTGCACCCTTAGCTCGTCTGGTGCATCGCGCCGCGGCAGCGGGCCCCTGAGGTTCAACGTGCGGCCGCGCCGCTCAAGCCGCAGCCGGATGCCTGCGGCAGCCAGCATGGCGTTGCTCTGCACAAGCTGCCGGCTCAGCGCATCGGTGGTGCTCACAGCGGCTGGCATCGCAGGCTTGGCCCGGGCGTGTCAACGCCGAAGGTATCTCTGCAGGCCATCGGCGGCCAGAGCCGCGCCGGCAGCGTTACGCTCGGCGCTTGTTTGCAGCGCGGACACGGGCATGGCCAATGTTGGCGTGCTGCTGTTGAACCTCGGCGGTCCTGAGCGCATTCAGGACGTCGGTCCCTTTCTGTACAACCTCTTCTCCGACCCGGAGATCATCCGCCTGCCCAACCCGGCCCTGCAGAAACCGCTCGCCTGGCTGATCAGCAGCCTGCGGGCCGGCAAGTCGCAGGAGGCCTACCGCTCGATCGGTGGCGGCTCGCCCTTGCGCCGGATCACCGAACAGCAGGCCCGCGAGCTGCAGAGCAGCCTGCGCAGCCGCGGCATCGAGGCCACCAGCTACGTGGCGATGCGTTACTGGCACCCCTTCACCGAATCGGCCGTGGCTGACATCAAGGCCGACGGCATCGATGAGGTGGTGGTGCTGCCCCTGTACCCGCATTTTTCGATCAGCACCAGCGGCTCGAGCTTCCGCGAGCTGCAGCGTCTGCGCCAGGCCGATCCGGCCTTTGCCCGCCTGCCGTTGCGCTGCATCCGCAGTTATTTCGACCATCCGGGCTACATCGATGCGATGGCCAGGCTGATCGCCAGGGAGGTTCAGGCCTGCAGCACACCTGCTGCTGCGCACGTGTTCTTCAGCGCCCATGGTGTGCCCAAGAGCTATGTGGAAGAGGCCGGCGATCCCTATCAACAGGAGATCGAGGCCTGCACCGCCCAGATCATGCAGCGACTCGCCGAGCTGGTGGGTCACGGCAACCCCCACACGCTCGCCTACCAGAGCCGCGTCGGTCCGGTCGAATGGCTGCGTCCCTACACCGATGACGCGCTCAACGAACTTGGCGAGGCCGGTGTCAAGGATCTGGTGGTGGTGCCGATCAGCTTTGTCAGCGAGCACATCGAGACCCTCGAGGAAATCGACATTGAGTACCGCGAGATCGCCCATGAAGCGGGGATCAGCAATTTCAGGCGGGTGCCGGCCCTCGACACCGACAGCACCTTCATTGCCGCGCTCAGTGATCTGGTCCAACACGCCCTCGCCGGGCCTGAGGTGAACCTGGATCAGGCGGCTGCCTTGCCGACCAAGGTCAAGCTCTATCCCCAGGACAAATGGGCATGGGGCTGGAACAACAGCTCCGAAGTCTGGAACGGACGCTTGGCGATGCTCGGGTTTTCCGCTTTTCTGTTGGAGCTGATCAGTGGCCGCGGTCCGCTCCATGCCCTCGGTCTGCTTTAAAGCACTCTGTGTTGCCCTGCTCAGTGCCCAGCTGCCCCTGGCGGTGTTGCTGGCCGGTTCTGCGTCGTCCCAGCAGCTCAGCAGCAGCGGTCGCTGGCGTCTGGGGGTGTTTCCGGTCGCCAGTTTTGTGCGCTTCACCAGTCACTACGGCAGCCGCATCGGCCCTAGCGGCAGCGTTGAACCCCATGACGGGCTCGATATCGCTGCTCCCCTCGGATCCGCCATTCACAGTTGGTGGGGCGGGGTGGTGCAGGAGCTCATCACCGATGGCTCCTGTGGGGTTGGCTTGGTCATTCGCTCGGGCTCCTATGAGCACGTGTATTGCCACCTGGCAGGGAGCACCTGGGGCGGGACCTACCGCAGCGGGCCGGTGAGCCTGAGCCAGGGTCAGGCTGTCGCCACGGGTCAGTTGATCGGCCATGTGGGCCTCTCAGGGCGCACCAGCGGCCCTCATCTGCACTGGGGCGTGCGCTACCGCGGTCAATGGCTGGACCCGGCCCGTGTGCTGCGGGCCATGGTGGCCAGTCGCGGGACCTCAAAACGCCAACCGGCGCCTAGGGTTGGAGGCATCTGATTCAATCCAGCCGCGCTGGCACGCCGCAGCCGTGACGCTCACGCCTCTCACCCCTGCCGCCACGGCGGACCCCCTCAGCACCACCCCGGCCGCAGCGCCCGTGCGGATCAAAGGGGCCGATGCCCTCATGGACGCCCTGCATCGCCATGGCGTTGAGGTGATTTTTGGGTATCCGGGTGGCGCGATCCTGCCCATCTACGACGCGCTGCACCGCGCCGAGGCCAAGGGGTGGCTGCGCCACATCCTGGTGCGGCATGAGCAGGGCGGCACCCATGCGGCCGACGCCTACGCCCGCGCCACGGGCCGGGTTGGGGTCTGCTTTGGCACCTCGGGCCCTGGCGCCACCAATCTGGTGACCGGCATCGCCACCGCCCAGATGGATTCGGTGCCCATGGTGGTGATCACCGGTCAGGTGCCGCGCGCGGCGATCGGCACCGATGCCTTCCAGGAGACCGATATCTTCGGCATCACCCTGCCCATCGTGAAGCACTCGTGGGTGGTGCGCGATCCCCGCGACATCGGCCGCATCGTGGCGGAGGCCTTTTTGATTGCCGCCAGTGGCCGGCCCGGCCCGGTGCTGATCGATGTGCCCAAGGATGTCGGCACGGAGGAATTCGATTACATCCCGGTGCAGCCGGGCAGCGTCAGGCCCGCCGGTTTCCGTGTGTCGCCTCAACCTGAAGCACGTGCCATCGACGCGGCCCTGCAGTTGATCCGCCAGGCGCGTCGCCCCCTGCTGTACGTGGGAGGCGGTGCCATCAGCAGCGGTTCCCATGGGCAGGTGCTGCAGCTGGCCGAGCGTTTCAGGCTCCCGGTCACCACCACCTTGATGGGCAAGGGGGCGTTTGATGAGAACCATCCCCTCTCGGTCGGCATGCTCGGCATGCATGGCACCGCCTACGCCAACTTTGCTGTGACCGAATGCGATCTGCTGATCGCCGCCGGCGCTCGCTTTGACGACCGGGTCACCGGCAGGCTCGACGGCTTTGCGCCGCGCGCCCAGGTGATCCACATCGACATCGATGCCGCTGAATTGGGCAAAACCCGCGTGCCAGAGGTGCCGGTGGTGTCCGATGTGGCCGCCGCCCTTGAGCAGATGTTGGAGCGCTCGGCGGGTGAGGATTCACAGGGCCGCACCGAGGCCTGGCTCGATCGCATCAACACCTGGAAACAGAACTACCCGCTGGTGGTTCCCACCCCTGAAGGGGAGATCGCCCCGCAGGAGGTGGTGATCGCGCTGCGCGATCTGGCGCCAGACGCCTTCTACACCACCGACGTCGGCCAGCACCAGATGTGGGCTGCCCAGTATCTGCGCAATGGACCACGCCGCTGGATCAGCAGTGCTGGCCTCGGCACCATGGGCTTTGGCATGCCTGCAGCCATGGGCGTGCAGACAGCCTTTCCGGGCGAGCAGGTGATCTGCGTCGCCGGTGATGCTTCGATCCTGATGAACATTCAGGAGCTGGGCACCCTCAGCCAGTACGACCTGCCGGTGAAAGTTGTGGTGCTCAACAACGGCTGGCAGGGCATGGTGCGTCAGTGGCAGGAGAGCTTCTATGACGAGCGCTACTCGGCGTCTGAAATGACCGGCGGCATGCCCGACTTCGTCGCGCTGGCCGAGGCCTTTGGGGTGCGCGGGGTGCTCATCAACGAGCGCGCGACGCTGCGCACGCAGCTGGCTGAGGCCCTGGCTCACCCGGGTCCGGCCTTCATCGATGTGCGGGTGCGCCGCAACGAAAACTGCTACCCGATGGTGCCGCCCGGTGCCAGCAATGCCCAGATGGTCGGTCTGCCCAGCCATCCTGAGCTGGCGATCGACACCAGCCGCCAGTGCGGCAGTTGCGGGGCCACCACCGCCAGCGCTCACCTGTTCTGCCCCAGCTGCGGCGCGCGGCTTTGAACCCGCTGGTGCCATCGGCTCTGCGACGCCTGCTGGGCGGTGTCCTGCTGGCTCTGTGCGTGCTGCTTCCGTTGGGTTTGGCTCCAGTGTCTGTAGCAGCGGCCGAGGTGTTGCAGGTGCGCAGTGCCACCCTGCTGCAGGTGGGTGATCAGAACCGCAGCTATGGCGTTGAGCTGGCCTGCCTGGTGCTCAACCCCGAGCAACAGCAGCAGGCCACCGACTGGTTGCGGCAGGACCTGCCGCGCCGCACCCGCGTCAACCTCAGGCCGCGCGGTACCGATCAGGGGGTGCTGCTGGCCCAGGTTGAACGCCTGGACCGCAGCACCGATGTCGCGCGCGATCTGGTGGCGGCTGGCTACGCAACCTTGCAGCAGGACTGCGGCGCATGAGCCTCAACCGCACCGCCAAAGGCATCGTGCTGGTGCCCTCACTGTTGCTGGGCGGGGCCTTTCTGGCGGCTGGAGTCTGGGCTGATGGGCCAGCCGCCGCTAACCGGGCACTGGCTCTGGCCCTTGGCGGGGTGTTGATGGCAGCTGGGCTTTTGGCCCAGCTGCTGCCAGAAGGGCAGCGCCAGGACGACTGAAGGCCCGCCCATCAGGTTGGGGTGATCAGGGCTTGGCTGCTGCCGGTTTACCACCGCCGCCTTTTTGCTGCAGTTGCTGCTGCTCCTGCACCAGGTTGAAGTAATCGGGCGTCGGGAAAAAGACAAACACGTCGTCCTTGGCCTTGATGATCTCCCGTAGGGCAGCGGTCAGATCGGCGGCCTGCGGCTCCAGCTTCTTGGCATCGGGCACGGCAGCCAGGGCTTTCTGCATTTCGTCGTAGCGGAAGAAGAACACCCCGCGCTGGCCTTCCGGGGTGTTGATCGTCAGGAACGGTTTGGTGAAGAACACCGGGGTGTTCAGGCCATCTTGAATTTGCTTGTCGGTGAGGCCCTGCTTTTTGAGAATGGCAATGGCCTGCTCACGGTCTTGATCGCGGCTGACGATCGGTGCCACCAGCGTGCGGCCGTCCTTGAGCTGCTTGTTGAGTTCATCCACCTTTTCGCTGGCCACGTTGAGCGGCAGGGCCAGGACCTGGGCCTTGAGCTGCGGATTGGCCTTGCGGAAGTTGGCCAGTTCGCGATCAGCCATGCTCCGCTCGAGATACATGGGCAGGATCAGGGTTTTGTCGCGCGGGATCGGCAGCGGCACACCCTGATCGTTGGTGAGCACAAACACCGGAATCACCGACAGCTTCTTGATCGCCTCGGCCTCGGGGATGGCGATGGCCGCTGGGGCCAGCAGCGCTGGAGCTCCGCCTACAAGGGTGGCGGCCGCCAGCAATGGACCGCTCAACAGCGACAGGGTGCGACGAAGCATCAACGGACAGGGTGCAGCAGCAGCAGCCTAAGCAGTGGTGCTCATCTGCACCAGCTCTCCATCGCCAGGGGCTGAGCTGGTCACAGTGAAGCCTCTGGAGCTGTGGCCATGGCTGATCTGGTGGTGCCGCTGGCAGCTGTGGGTCGTGAGGCCATCGCCCAGGTGGGGGGCAAGAACGCGTCGCTGGGGGAGCTCATCCGCCAGCTCTCGCCGCGTGGCATCGCTGTTCCGCCCGGTTTTGCGCTGACGGCGGCGGCCTACCGGCTTGTGCTGCAGCAGAACCACCCCCAATGGGGCACCAGCGTTGCTGAGGCCCTCGAGGCGCTGCTTGGCGGGCTGGACACCACCGATCTGGCGGCCCTGCAGGCTGCCGGCGCGTCAGCGCGCCGCCTGTTGCTTGCGCTTGAATTGCCGGAGCCGTTGCAGCGCGAGCTGCTTGCGGCCTACCGGGAGCTGGGCGCCGGGGCGGTGGCTGTGCGCTCCAGTGCCACGGCAGAAGATCTGCCTGAGGCCAGTTTTGCCGGCCAGCAGGAGACGTATCTCAACATTGCCGATGAGGCGGCGCTGCTACGCCTCGTTGTTCACCGACCGGGCCATTGCCTACCGGGCCCATCACGGTTTCGGAGCGTTGCAGGTGGCGCTTGCGATCGGGGTGCAGCGCATGGTGCGCAGCGATCTGGCCTGCTCAGGGGTGATGTTCAGCCTCGACACCGAAACGGGCTTTCGCGATGTCGTGCTGATCAACGCGGCGTATGGCCTGGGTGAAAACGTGGTCCAGGGGGCGCTCAGCCCCGACGAGATCGTCGTGTTCAAACCCACCCTGGAGCAGGGCTATGCGTCAATTCTGAGCAAACGGCTCGGCAGCAAAGCACTGCGCCTGGTGCTCTCGGAGCCAGGCAGCCCTGAGCCGCTGCGCAACACGCCGGTGAGCGAAGCCGAGCAACGCCGTTTTGCCCTCAGTGATGCTGAGATCGAGCAGTTGGCTCGCTGGGCGGTGTTGATCGAGCGCCACTACGGCGTGCCGATGGACATGGAATGGGCCAAGGATGGTCTCAGTGGGCAGCTGTTCGTCCTGCAGGCGCGCCCCGAAACGGTGCAATCGCAGCGCCATGGGCTGGTGCTGCGCAGCTGGCATCTCGACGGCGCTGGCGAGCCCATCGCCTCGGGCCGGGCCATTGGCACTGCGATCAGCTCGGGGCGGGCGCGGACGCTGCGCTCACCAGCCGAGATGGCGAACTTTTCGCTGGGGGATCTGCTCGTGACCCGGCGTACCGATCCTGATTGGGAGCCGATCTTGAGACTGGCGGCTGGGGTGGTGACCGACGACGGTGGCCGCACCTGTCATGCGGCGATCCTGGCCCGCGAGATGGGCATCACCGCCATTGTGGGCACCGGCGATGGCACCCGCCGCATCGCCGATGGTGAGCTGATCACGCTCAGCTGCGCCGAAGGTGATGTGGGCCGCGTCTATCGCGGTGCCTTGCCGTTTCACTGCGATGAGCAACCGTTGGACGCGCTGCCTGCAACGCGGACCAGGCTGCTGCTCAATGTGGGCAATCCGGAGGAAGCCTTTCGCCTGGCGGCCCTGCCGTGCGACGGCGTCGGCCTGGCGCGGCTTGAGTTCATCATTGCCAACCACATCGGTGTGCACCCGCTGGCTCTGCTGCAGCCCCAGCAGGTCGCTGATCCGGCTGAGCGCGCGGCCATCGCGGCGCGCGTCAGCGGCTACAGCGAACCCGTGGCGTACTACGGCGAGCGCCTGGCCGAGGGGATGGCCCGCATCGCGGCGGCCTTTTACCCAAAGCCCATGGTTCTGCGTTTTTCCGATTTCAAAAGCAACGAGTACGCCAGCCTCTTGGGCGGGCAGTCGTTCGAGCCCCATGAGGAGAACCCGATGCTGGGCTGGCGTGGCGCGGCCCGTTACTGCTCGAGCGACTTTCGAGCCGCCTTCGGGCTCGAATGCCGCGCCCTCAAGCGGGTGCGCGAGCACATGGGGCTCACCAACCTGATCGCCATGATTCCCTTTTGCCGCACCCCGGCCGAGGCGGACCGGGTGCTGGCTGCCATGGCCGGCCATGGCCTGGTGCGCGGCGAGGCCGGCCTGCAGGTGTACGGCATGGTCGAGCTGCCCAGCAACGTGCTCGCTGCCGAAGCCTTTGCTGAACGCTTCGATGGGTTTTCGATCGGCTCCAACGACCTCACCCAGCTCACCCTGGGGCTCGACCGCGATTCAGCCCGCGTGGCCGATCTGTTTGATGAGTGCGAACCGGCGGTGCTGGCCATGATCAGCCTGGCGATTGAAACGGCGCATCGCTGCGGCCGCCCCATCGGCATCTGTGGTCAGGCTCCCAGCGACAACCCTGTGTTCCTGCGCTGGTTGCTGGAGCAGGGCATCGATTCGATCAGTCTCAACCCAGATGCCTTCATCCGTGGGCGACTGCAGGTCGCAGCCCTCGAGCAGGAGCTCGAAGCGTGATGGGGTGTTCAGCCTTGAGCGACCACAGCATCACGGCGTGGGCCATGAAGCGCAGGGCGCTCAGCACGGCCAGGCCAATGCACAACGGGCAATGGGTGATCGACATGGTCGCCGGTGAGTTGCCGCCACCCTGACAGGCGCAGCGCCGGCTGAGGTGCTGCTGAAATGAATCAACAGCGAGACGCAGCACCGGTGGTGCAACAGGGCATGCAGGGCTGGCGACTGAGCGGGTTGCGGTTGCCGCTGGATCACAGCGATGGTGATCTTCAGGCGGCCATCTGCCGGCGGTTGCAGCTGAGCCCGCAGCAGCTGAGCCGCTGGCGTCTGGTCAAGCGCAGTGTTGATGCCCGCCGCCATGGGCAGATCAGGCTGGTGTACAGCGTTGATGTGGAGCTCAACCTGGCGCCGCAGCGTTGGCGCCAACTGCAGCGGCGCTTCTCCAGCGATCGCCAGCTCCAGCCCATTCCTCAGAGCGACTATGGCCTGGTGCTGGCGCAGTCACCGGATCCGCAGGCCCCCAGGCCGCTGGTGGTTGGGGCTGGACCGTGCGGGTACTTTGCCGCCCTGCTGCTGGCCCAGATGGGCCTGCGCCCCGTGTTGCTGGAACGCGGCAAGGCCGTCAAGCAACGCACGGCTGACACGTTCGGGTTTTGGCGCGGGTCGCGCCCGTTTGACCCTGAATCCAATGCCCAGTTCGGCGAAGGTGGGGCCGGCACGTTTTCCGACGGCAAGCTCTACAGCCAGGTCAGTGAACCTCTGCCCTACCAGCGCAAGGTGCTTGAGGAGCTGGTCGCCGCCGGTGCCAATGCCGACATCCTGACCCTGCATCACCCCCATATCGGCACCTTCAAGCTCGCCACCGTGGTGCGCGGACTGCGCCGGCGCATTGAAGAGCTCGGTGGCTCCATCCACTTTGAATGCCGCGTGGAGCACCTGCTGCTCGATCCCGATGAGCGGCGGGTTGTAGGGGTGCAGCTGGCCAATGGCGACACCCTGGCGGCCCGGCAGGTGGTGCTGGCGCCTGGTCACAGCGCCCGCGATCTGTTTGACGCCTTGCAGCGTCAGGGCGTGCATCTGGAGGCCAAACCCTTTGCCATGGGGGTGCGGATCGAGCATCCCCAGGCCCTGATTGACCGCGCCCGCTGGGGTGCGGCAGCCGGCCATCCGCGCTTGGGCCCAGCCGAATACAAGCTCGTACATCACTGCAGCGGACCTGGGCTTGAGGGCCGCTCGGTCTGGAGTTTCTGCATGTGCCCCGGCGGCCTGGTGGTTGGTGCCACCTCCGAAGCCGGCATGGTCGTCACCAATGGCATGAGCCAGCACAGCCGCAACGAGCGCAACGCCAACAGCGGCCTGGTCGTCAACGTGACGCTCGACGATCTTGCCCACTATGGCAACGCGCCAGGAGATCCGCTGGCCGGGGTCGCCTTCCAGCGCCATTGGGAACGCAGAGCGTTTGCCCTGGCGGGCGGTACCTACGCCGCCCCAAGCCAGAGCGTCGGGGCCTTTCTGGCCGCCGGCCGGCGCAGCGATCCTGCCCAGGTTGTGCCGTCGTATCAGCCGGCCGTGATCGCCTGTGATCTGGACGCCTGCCTGCCTGACTTTGTCAGCGCGGCCCTGCGCGAAGCCCTGCTCGCCTTTGAAGGCTCCATCGCTGGCTATGCCGATCCAGGTGCGCTGCTCACGGCGGTCGAAACGCGCACTTCGTCTCCGGTGCGGATCAGCCGTGATGCCGCAACGCTTGAAAGCGTCAACACCCCGGGCTTGTACCCAGCCGGCGAGGGCGCCGGCTATGCCGGCGGCATCCTTTCAGCGGCGATCGATGGGATCAAGGTGGCTGAGCAGGTGGCGCTGGCGCAGCAGCAGCGTTGAGATCACTCGTCCTCGTCTTCGGCGCCCAGGGGCACCAGACGAATCATTTTGCGGCCCAGTTTGATTTCAAATTCGTCACCGGGCTTGAGGTCAAGCATGGCTGTGTAAGCATTGCCCACCATCAGGTTGCCGTTGAACTGAATTTTGGTGCTGTAGCTGAGTTTGCGGCCGCCGCGGCGTCCTTTGGGAGAACCATTGCCCAGGTCAAGCCCTTTGGCGTTGAGCAGGGCCTCGTAAAAAGCCGTGAAATTGAGTCGCTCACTGCCGTCTTTTTTTTGCGAGACATACCCGCAGGCGCGAACGAGATCAGATTTGCTGATATCGCCGAGGTCCTTGACTTTCGCGAGCAGGTCGGCACCGGTGAGCATGGATGTGATGGCTGTATGCAACTGCTGCATTATGCCGGTCCGTGGGGCCCGGGCAAGTGATCCCCGTTGGCCTGGTTGTGCATCAGGCCTGCGAAACGATGCCGCTCCATTGCACGGCCTTGCGCTGATCACGTCGCCACGAGTGAAACAACAGGGGCTCGCTGTGGGTGCAGAGCGGGCAGCGATGGATGCGATCAGGATGGAGACCCAACTGCTGCAGTTGCAGCTCTGCAGCGCTGCGGATGTCGAGGCGCCAGCGCCCCGGCTGTTGGTCTGGTATCAGAACTCCCGCCTGCTCCAGTGCAGTGGCTGCGTCCGGCCCCGCATCGAGTGAGGCTCCGATTGCCTCCACCACCGGCGCATCGACCTGGTAGTGCCTCCCGTCGATGGCTGGCCCAAGGGCCACCAGCAGATCGGCCGCTCGGCAGCCCTGGCGCTCCAGCTGCGCCACAGCGGCGGCGAGGATTCCGCCTGCGACGCCTCGCCAGCCGGCGTGAGCGGCAGCCACCTGGCCGCTGCTGGGATCGGCGATCAGCACTGGTGTGCAGTCGGCCCCGCAGACCCACAGGCTCTGGGCGCCGTTGTCGCTGACCAGACCATCGGCTTCGGGCCAGGGCGCGCTGCGGGCGCTCGATGCCCCCAGCACGGTGCCGCTGTGCACCTGCTGGGGGCGGTGCACGCTGATGCCCCCGCTCAGGTAGCCGGCCAGCTCATCGGGCCCGCGCCCGTGCCATTGCCGCGTAAAAAATCCGTGTTCAAAGGCGGACAGGGCATCGGCCTGCAGGTAGTAGCCGCCATAGCAGCCGATCCAGCTCCACCCCTCCAGCTGGTTGAAGCTGGCATCGGGCCGATCAAACGGTGGCTCAACCGCTTCGGCCATCAGCGATCCGGCAGATCGCGCAGCATCCAGAAACCGCTGAAGCGTTGATCGCTGGGGCTGGCCTGCACCGCCAAAAACTGCACCCCGCCGCCCTGCTCGCGCGCCGCACGCAGGGCGGCGGCGGCCTCAGGGGCTTCCTCGCTGCTCAGATCGCTGAGCAGCCAGCGATCCTCGAGGCCGGCTTCCAGCACCAGCTGACGCCCGTCAACCTCAAGCCTGACCGGCTCAAGCCCGGCGATCCAGCCGGCGATGGCCAGCGCGCGGTTGCCGCCAAACAGCCGTATGCCAGGGACGCTTGTCCCATCAGCAACCGCCTGCGGCAACGGCGTCAGCCCGGCAAAGTCGATCGGCCATTGCTGCGCCTCGGCGAGTGCCTCCAGCGGCAGTGATGCCCAGGCCCAGCTCTCACCCCGCGCTGTTTCAGGAATCGGCAGCGCCGCCGCCCGAATCGGTTCGGGCGGCGGCGCCAGCGGACCGGCCAGATACCCCTCCTCGGCGGGGTACACCAGTTGTTCGCGTTGCTGCAACCAGGTCACCAGCGCGTAGCAGCGGCGGCTGGGCACCAGTTCCAGGCCGAGTCCTTCGGCGGCGCGTTGCACCATCGTGCGCATGGCACCGCGCCAGCAACGCAGACGGCGGGGACGTCCCATCCCCTGCGCTGCGGCATCGGCAATGGCCTGCTCGAGCGCCTCGCGCAGCCAGATCGAGTTGACACTGCCGGCGGGGCAGGGCATGACCCATTCAAAGGCGGGCTTCTGCTCGCTTGCGGCAGGGGTGCTGCAGATCAGCAGCTCCCAGCGCTTCTTGCCGTCCGCGTCAACGATCGGCCTGGAGTAGTAATCGAGCTCCCAATCGGGAGCAGCCAGAACGCTCATCCAGCTGACTGTTCCTGCTGGCGCAGCAGTGATCGGGCCTTGTTGGCCCGGTCCTCGGCTTCGCGTTGAAGCGTGTCCTTGTCGATCAGAATTTCGCCGGGCTGGTTCTCCAGCAGGGCGGTGTTGAGGGCAATGCGTCCCCGCCCCGCATCCAGCTCGGTGATCAGGGCGCGCACCCTCTCGCCTGCGTTGAACACCTCACGTAAATCGCGCAGCTGGCCGCCGCTGACGCAGCTCTGGTGCAGCAGGCCGCTGATGCCCCCCAGGTCGATGAAATAGCCGTAGGGCTTGATCGAGGCGACCACACCCTCGACCAGCTGGCCGACCTGCAGTTCGGCAAAGCGGGCTGCGGTGGCGGCTTTCTTCTCAGACAACACCAGCTTGCGGGTCTCCGGATTCACCTCCAGGAAGGTGACCCCCAGGGTCTTGCCCACCAACGCTTCGTGCTGCTCGCCCTGCTGCAGCTGCGAGCGCGGAATGAAGGCCCGCAGGCCCTCAAGGTCACAGGTGACCCCGCCGCGGTTGAAGCCGTTGATCTTGACCTGCAGAACCTTGCCCTCTTTCTCCATCTGGCGCACCTTCTCCCAGCTCTGGCGCAGGGCCAGGGCGCGGGCGCTGATCGTCACCATGCCATCGGCGTTCTGCTCGCGCGTGACCAGCACTTCCACCTCGAGCCCTTTGGGAAAGCGCTCCTTGATGTTGGTGATGACGCCAAGGCCGGCTTCGTTTTTGGGCATGAAGCCAGGCGCTTTGCCGCCGATGTCGACATAGACACCGTCGCTTTCGACGCTGATCACGACCCCTTTGACCACTTCGCCGGTGGTGCCAACCGGTTCGTTTTCATCGAGGGCGGCCAGGAAGGCCTCTTCGTCAAAGTCGAAGTCATCGACGCTGCGCCGCAGCGCCTCGCCGCTGTTCTGCGCCTGAGATGGACGGCGCTGCTGGTCGGCTGGGCCGAGCAGATCGGCCATGCTCAGGCCTTCCATGCCGCCCATGTCGAAGAGCTCGTCGTCGCTGCGCTGCTTCGCAGGGGCGGCGGGGGCAGCGGCAAGCGGAGCCGCTGCGGCAGAGGCCGGCTGGCCCTCGGGGGCTGTCTGCGCGTCAACCGCAGCGGGCTCAGCTGCAGCGGGGGCATCCTTTTTGATCAGCAGTACCTGCGGCGGCTTGCGCAGGGGTAGCTCGCTGGGCCGGCGCAGCTCGCCGGGGGGCACAGGCCGTGGCGAAGGAGCAGAGGACGCGTTGCCGGATCCGGCCATCACCACGCTTAAGACTGGGGATCCCACACTGTAGAGATCCAGTCCGGCGGCCATGGCCAGGTGTCTCAGCGAGCTCAGCAGCCCGGCGGTGGCGGCGGCTGCCGCGCGTGCGGGCAGCACCGTGGTCTGGCCCTGGGGTGCGCACGAGCAGCACGGGCCGCATTTGCCGTTGGGCACCGATGCGCTGTTTGCCGATCGCCTGCTTGATCGGGTTCTGGCCCAGCTGCCCGCAGACCTGCCGCTGTGGCGTCTGCCACTGCAGAGCCTGGGCTTTTCGCCCGAGCATCAGGGCTTTGCCGGCACCTTGAGCCTGCCGGCCGAGCTGCTGATCGCCCAGGTGGTGGCGTTGGGCAACCAGCTCGCGGCGCTGGGCTTCAAGCGCCTGGTGCTGTTCAACGCCCACGGCGGTCAGATCGCCCTGCTGCAGGTGGCGGCGCGGCAGCTCAGGGCCCAGTCGCCCCAGCTGGCCGTGATGCCCTGTTTTGTCTGGAGCGGGCCTGAGGGGGTGGCCGATCTGATTGCTGAACCTGAGCGCAGCAATGGCCTGCATGCAGGCCTGGCTGAAACCAGCCTCATGTTGCACCTGGCACCCGCCCTGGTCGGAGAGCTGCCGCCGGCGGATGGCCAGCGGGGCGCTCCCCCCCCCCAGGGCTGGAGCCTCGAGGGAGCGGTGCCAACGGCCTGGCTGGCCGCAGAGCTCAGCGACAGCGGCGTGATCGGGGATCCTGCCGGTGCCAGTGCAGAGCTGGGCGAACAGTTGGCCGAGCGGTTGGTTCTGGGCTGGCGCGATCTGTTTCAACGGCTGCTGGAGAGCAACTGGCCCCAGAGCAGCGTGAGGTCGTTACAGTCACCTGATCCAAGAACACAGCTGTAGCCATGGCAACCGTTGCCTCACCGCTGGCAGCCACCCCTGATGGCGTCTCCCTGCCTGACTTTGCGAGCGAGACCTACAAGGACGCCTACAGCCGCATTAACGCCATCGTCATCGAGGGCGAGCAGGAAGCCCACGACAACTACATCGCCATTGGCACCCTGATCCCCGATCAGGCCGAGGACCTCGCCCGCCTGGCGCGGATGGAGCTGAAGCACATGAAGGGCTTCACCGCCTGCGCCAACAACCTGGGCGTTACGGCAGACATGCCGTTCGCACGCGACTTCTTTGCGCCGTTGCGCAACAACTTTCAACAGGCGCTCTCTGAAGGCAAGGTCGTCACCTGCCTGTTGATCCAGGCCATCCTGATCGAAGCCTTCGCCATTTCGGCTTATCACATCTACATCCCTGTCGCCGATCCCTTTGCCCGCAAGATCACCGAAGGGGTCGTCAAGGACGAATACACCCACCTGAACTACGGGCAGGAGTGGCTCAAAGCCAATCTCGAGACCATTCGTGAGGAATTTGAGCAGGCCAACCGCGACAACCTGCCGCTGGTGCGCACCATGCTCGAGCAGGTGGCCGCCGATGCCGCCGTGTTGCAGATGGACAAGGAAGATCTGATGGCCGATTTCCTGGGCTCCTACCAGGACGCCCTGCTGGAGATCGGCTTCAGCAACCGTGAGATCGCCAAGCTGGCGGCCGCAGCCCTGGTGGGCTGATCCCCACCTGCACCTGTGTGCTGGGCTACAGAAAGGCGTGGCAGGATGCAGCTCTTAGCGGGCTCTCGATCCGCTCTCGCCTGAGTCCATGTTCGGTCTGATCGGCCACTCAACCAGCTTTGCCGAAGCCCGGGCCAACGCCCGCAACCTCGGTTACGACGACTACGCCGACGGCGATCTCGACATGTGGTGCGCTGCACCGCCCCAGCTGCTCGAGCGGGTTGAGGTCACCAGCAAGACCGGTAAGACCATCACAGGCGCCTACATCGATTCGGTGTTTGTGCCCGAGATGCTGCGCCGCTTCAAAACGGCCAAGCGCAAGGTGCTCAAGGCGATGGAACTGGCCCAGAAGAGCGGCATTGACATCACCGCACTGGGTGGCTTCACCTCGATCATTTTCGAGGACATGAACCTGCTCAAGGAAGAGCGCGTCAGTGCCGTTGAACTCGACTGGCAGCGCTTCACCACCGGCAACACCCACACCGCCTGGGTGATCTGCCAGCAGGTTCTCCACAACGCCCCGCGCCTCGGCATTGACCTGGCCACAGCCAAGGTGGCTGTGGTGGGTGCCAGCGGTGACATCGGCAGTGCCGTGTGCCGCTGGCTGCAGCGCCAGGGCGTTGGTGAGCTGCTGTTGGTGGCCCGCCGGCCCCAGCCCCTGATCGACCTGCAGGCCAGCCTTGGTGAGGGGCGCATCCTGGGCATTGACGACGCGCTTGCCGAGGCCCAGGTGGTGGTCTGGGTGGCCAGCCTGCCCGAAAGCCTGCAGATCAATCTCGAGGCGCTGCCCAAGCCTTGTCTGATGATCGACGGCGGTTACCCCAAGAACCTCGACAGCAAAGCCGCCTGTGAGGGGGTGCATGTGCTCAAGGGCGGCATCGTTGAGTTCTGGCAGGACATCGGTTGGCAGATGATGGCGGTGGCTGAGATGGCCAAACCCCAGCGCCAGATGTTTGCCTGCTTTGCTGAAGCGATGCTGCTCGATTTCGAGGAGCGCCACACCAATTTCAGCTGGGGCCGCAACAACATCAGCCTCGAGGCCATGGACTGGATCGGTGAGGCGTCGCTTCGGCATGGTTACAGGGCCCTCTCGCTGGAGGATCAGCAGTTGCCCGCCCTGGCGCTGGCTACGGCCTGAGCTTTCTGTTGTTCGCCTGATTTCGCAATCCCATGGCCCGCCGCGCCCTGCTCGAGTTTGAAAAGCCGCTGGTCGAGCTCGAAGAGCAGATCGAGCAGATCCGCCAGCTGGCCCGCGACTCGGAGGTCGATGTCAGCCAGCAGTTGCTGCAGCTTGAAACCCTGGCGACCAGGCGCCGCACCGAAATCTTTGCGTCGTTGTCGCCAGCCCAGAAGATTCAGGTGGCCCGCCACCCGCAGCGCCCCAGCACCCTGGACTACATCCAGGTGCTCACCGATCAGTTCTTTGAACTGCACGGGGATCGCCGCGGCAGCGACGACCAGGCACTGGTGGGCGGTGTGGGCCGCATCGGCGAGCAGGGCGTGGTGCTGCTGGGTCACCAGAAGGGCCGGGACACCAAAGAAAACGTGGCACGCAACTTCGGCATGGCTTCGCCCGGCGGCTATCGCAAGGCGATGCGGCTGATGGATCACGCCGACCGCTTTGGCCTGCCGATCATCAGCTTCATCGACACCCCAGGGGCCTATGCCGGACTGCTGGCTGAAGAGCAGGGCCAGGGCGAGGCCATCGCCGTCAACCTGCGCGAGATGTTCAGGCTCAGGGTGCCGATTCTGGCCACCGTCATCGGTGAGGGCGGCTCAGGCGGGGCCCTGGGCATCGGCGTGGCCGATCGCCTGCTGATGTTTGAGCACAGCGTCTACACGGTGGCCAGTCCTGAGGCCTGCGCCTCGATCCTGTGGCGCGATGCGGCCAAAGCACCTGAGGCGGCCGAGGCGCTGCGCATCACCGGCAGCGATCTGCTGCAGCTCGCACTGGTGGACCGGGTGCTCGATGAACCCTGTGGCGGTAACCACTGGGCGCCGCTGCAGGCTGCCCAGACCCTCAAAGCCGCCTTGCTCGAAGAGCTGGCCGTGCTGCAGGCGCTCAGTCCTGCAGAGCTGCAGCAGCAGCGCTACGCCAAATTTCGCCGCATGGGGCGCTTTTTGGAGGGGGGCCAGAGCCAAGGCTCCAGCGCCAGCTCTGACACCAGCCTGGGCAACTGAGCGTGGCGACCGCCTTGATCACCGGCGCCAGCCGCGGCATCGGCGCCGCCACCGCGCGGTTGCTGGCTGCAGCGGGCTACGACCTGTTGCTGGTCGCGCGCTCGAGCGATGCACTCGAGCTGCTCGCCGCTGAGCTGCGCAACCTGGGCCGGCGCGTTGAAACCGCGGTGATTGATCTGTCGCTGCCAGAGGCGATCGAGCCGGCCCTGGCTGAGCTCTGCAGCCGCGGACTCACCCCACAGATCGTGATCAACAACGCCGGTGCGGCCTACACCGGTGGGTTGTGCGCCATGCCCCTGGCGCAGTGGCAATGGCTGCTGCAGCTCAACCTCACCAGTGTGTTTCAGGTGTGCCGGGTGGTGGTGCCGCTGCTGCGCCAGGCCGGCGGCGGTCTGATCATCAACATCAGCAGCCATGCGGCTCGCAACGCCTTCCCCGATTGGGGCGCCTATTGCGTCAGCAAGGCAGCGCTGGCCAGCTTCAGCCGCTGCCTGGCCGAAGAGGAGCGCGCCCATGGGATTCGGGTCAGCACGCTCACTCTTGGTGCGGTGAATACGCCTCTTTGGGACAGCGAAACGGTCGACAGTTGCTTTGATCGGCGTGCCATGCTTGACCCTCAGCAGGTGGCACAGGCCGTGCTTCACCTGGCCCAACAGCCCGCCACGCAGGTGTCGGAAGATCTGACCCTGATGCCCGCAGCGGGCGCCTTCTAGACCTATGACCTCGACCCTTCCGTCCAGCCTGCCCGCCGCAGAGTCCCGCAGCGGCGCAGTGCCCAACGCGGTCCCGGCTCCGGTGAGCGTGCGCATTCGCCAGCGTCTGGAGCAGGCAGGGGTCCCCTTTCTGGCGAACGACAACATCGCTGAGCATCTGCTCGATGGCGAACTCGATCAGCTCGAGATCGAGGTGGCCGGCAAGGTGCGTGAGTTGTTGCGCAGCCTGGTGATCGACATCGAGAACGATCACAACACCGAGGAAACGGCAGAGCGGGTGGCCCGCATGTATCTGCACGAGGTGTTCAAGGGCCGTTATCACCAGCAGCCCAAGATCGCCAGTTTCCCCAACGTCAAAAAGCTCGACGAGATCTACACCGTCGGACCGATTTCGGTCCGTTCAGCCTGCTCGCATCACCTGGTTCCGATCCTGGGCAACTGCTGGATCGGCATCAAGCCCGGTGAGCGGGTGATCGGCCTCTCCAAGTTCTCGCGGGTGGCTGACTGGGTGTTCTCGCGGCCCCACATCCAGGAGGAAGCGGTGATGATCCTCGCCGATGAGATCGAGCGCCTGTGTGAGCCCCAGGGTCTGGCGATCCTGGTCAAGGCTCAGCACTACTGCATGAAGTGGCGTGGGGTCAAAGAGCCCCAGACCAGCATGGTGAACTCGGTGGTGCGCGGCGATTTCCGCCATGACCCCAGCCTCAAGGCCGAGTTCTTCGAGTTGGTCAAGCAGCAGGAATCGCTGCTGATGGCCTGATCAAGGCTGCCCGGCATTAACGGGGCCCACCGGTGCCGAGGCCTGGCGCTGGCTGCCGCTGGCGGTGGGAACGGCGATCACCACCATGAGCTGGGCGCCCACATCGGCACTCTGCAGCCGGTAGTTGGGACCGCTGGCGCCATTGATCAGCACCCAGGTGCTGCTGCCGGCAGGCAGCCGGTACCAGTGAAAGGCCACTGGCGGCAGCTTGATCAGGGGGTCCTGGTTGAGCCCGGCACCCAGGTTGGCCATCAACAGAGCGCCTTGGCTCAGCTCGCCCACCAGCACCAGTTGCTGCAGCCCTTCGATGCGCTGCTCAACCGCATTTTCCAGTTGTTGATCGGTGGCGATCTGCTGGCGCAGGTCGTCAATTTGTTGTTTGGGATCGGCTGTCACGCCGGGAACGCACTGCAGCGTGCCCCCCACCAGCTGACAGCCGCTCAGCATCTCCTGTGCCCTGAGCTGCGCTGAACCGGTGCTGAAGCTGGCCAGTGTTACCCCCAGCACGGCTGCGACGGCAGCAGCAGGGTGGCGAGCGGGCAGTGCGACCATGGCGTGCCTGATGGGCAAGTTCAATGCCCCTGATCCTGCCTTGCCGCGCTCACCACGGCCAGCAGCTGGCGCACCCGTTCAAGATCTTTGACCCCAGGACTGCTCTCGAGCGCGCTTGACGCATCGAGCCCAGCCGGCCGAAGCCGCTGCAGCGCAGCATCGGCTGTCTCGGCGCAGATGCCGCCGGCCAGCCACCAGGGCAGCTCGGGCTCAAAGCCATCGAGCCAATCGAGCGGCAGCTGCTGGCCCGTGCCACCCAGTGCCCCTGGTGCCCAGGCATCGAGCAGCACGGCATCGACCACCTGGGCGTAGCGGTCCACCTGGCTGAGATCCTGGGGGCTGCGAACGCGCAACGCTTTCCACAGCGCCACGCCGCTGAGCTGCTCGCGCAAGCGCTCGCAGCGCTCGGCAGTTTCAGCGCCATGCAGCTGCACAACCCGGTGGCCGCGGTTGGCCTGCAGAGCATCGAGCTCGTCATCGCCCGGATCGGCCACCACCAGAACGCCACGGCACAGGGGATTGGCGCCGCTGGCGGCGGCGAACAACTCGGGCCGTTGGCGCGGCGGCACATAGCGCGGTGAGCCGCTCACGGCGATGACGCCGATGGCATCAACCCCCAGCTCGGCAATCGCAGCGGCCTGAGCGGCGTGCGTCAGACCGCAGATTTTGAGCTGGGGCATGGCCAGGGCAAGCGCCTGAAGGTCAAAGCATTTCTAGGATTGCAGCAATGACCGCGGCCGCTGGGCCCACACACCTGCACCGAAGGCCCGTGGGAGATGGCTGGACCCTGTTGACGATTCGCGGCATTCCGCTGCGCATCCATCCGAGCTGGTTTGTGATTGTGCTGCTCGCCACGCTGGCGTTTCAGCAGCACTACAGCCAGGCCCTGAATCCGGCGCCGGCCGAGCCCCTGCGCTGGGCTCTGGCGCTGGTCACAGCTGTGCTGCTGTTTGTGTCGGTGTTGCTGCACGAGTTGGGGCACGCCCTGGTGGCCCTGGCCCATGGGGTCAAGGTGCGCAGCATCACGTTGTTCTTGCTGGGCGGGGTCGCCAGTGTCGAGCGCGAGTGCAGCACCGCCCGTGGCGCGTTGCTGGTGGCGGCAGCTGGCCCGGCGGTGAGCCTGGCGCTGGGGGCTGTCTTGCTTGCGTCGCGTCATGCGGCTGCGGACCTGTCGCCAGCGCTGGGGGCCATGACCGCCGAGCTGGGCGGGCTCAACATGGTGCTGGCGTTGTTCAACCTGCTGCCTGGGCTGCCGCTCGATGGCGGCCTGATTGTCAAGGCGCTGGTCTGGCAGGTGAGCGGCAGCCAACGCAAGGGGCTGCAGGTGGCCAATGCCACAGGCAGCTTTCTGGCCTATCTGGCCATCGGTCTTGGTGCGGTGCTGTTGCTGCGCGGCGCAGGACTCGGTGGTGCCTGGTTGATTCTGCTGGGATGGTTTGGCCTGGGGGCAGCCCGCAACCAGCGCCAGCTCTTGCTGCTGCAGCAGCTGCTCAAGGAGCTGCGGGTGCGCGACGCCGCGGCGCGCCGCTTTCGTGTGCTCGAAGCGCGCACCAGCCTGCGTGAGCTCAGCCGACTGCAGCTCGACGACAAGCGCGACGCCGCCAGCCGCGATTGGCTGCTGGTGACCGATCGCGGCCGCTGGCAGGGCCTGATCGATGACAAGCCCCTGCAAGAGCTGCCGGTGCAGTGCTGGGACCAGGGCACCGTGGGCGAGCATGTGCGCCCCTTGAGCGAGCTGGCCTCGATCACTGACAGCGCACCGCTCTGGCAGGCGGTGCAGCTGTTTGAAGATCGCGGCGTGCAGCGCCTGCTGGTGCTCAGCCCCGCCGGTTTGCCCTGCGGCACCCTCGAGCGCAGCGAGCTGGGCCTGGCGCTGCTGCAGCGTCTGGGCCTGCGGCTGCCGCCACCGCTGCTGGAGGCGGCCCGCCGCCAGCAGGGCTATCCGTTGGGTCTGGATCTGCCCCAGGTGGTTGGCGCCATGGTGGCCAGCGGCGAAGTGAGCGCCGAGCCTCAGCCCCAGCAGCGGTAGCGCTCGAGCTGCTCGCCAGCCAGGCTCAGCAGCGCAGCAGGCAGTGGCTGGGCCTGGCTGGGCAGGTCCAGCCAGCGGCGCGCCGCGCTGAGCAGATGCTGCTCCAGCGCGTCGGCGCCCAGAGCCAGGGGCGCTAGGGCGGGCGCTGGCCGCCCCAGTAGCAGCTGCAGCCGCTCAGGCGTTGGATTGAGCTGGATGCTGCCGTGCTGCAGCAGGCAGCCGCGCTGCCAGCGCTGGGCGCTGCCGATGCGCTTGTGGCCATCGGCGTTGAGCAGATCGGCGGCGGTGCTGCGGGCAAAGCAATCGCCACCGGCTGCCGCGCGCTCCATGCCGAAGTGCAAGGGTTCGCCCAGCTCGGCAAAGGCGTGCTGCAGCCAACCGCACACCTGTTGGTAGGCCTGCTGGCGGCCTGGGGGGTCGGGCCAGATCAGGGCGTAACAGAGATCGCCATCGTGCAAGACCGCGCCGCCACCACTGGGCCGGCGCACCAGATCGCCCCCGCCTTGCTGCCAGGTGAGCCAGTGGGGTTCGCTGGCCTGGTGATACCCCAGTGAGAGGGTGGGTCGGCTCCAGCGGTAGAAGCGCAGCACCGGCTGGCGCAGCGCCAGCAGAGCCGCATCGAGCGCCATCTGCCAGCAGCCACTGAGCGTGGTGGTGGCGAGCAGGTTGGTCGCCATCGGCGATGCTGGGGCCTGTGCCATCGGGAGCGCCATGGAGCTCACGCTCTGGAGTCTGCTGCCCTTGGCGCTGTTGGGGGTGCTGGCCGGGCTGATGTCGGGCCTGCTGGGCATTGGCGGCGGGCTGGTGTTTTCGCCGCTGCTGCTGTTGCTGGGGCTCGAGCCGCATCAGGCGCTCGCCACCAGCAGCCTGGCGATTGTGCCCACCACCCTCGGTGGCACCTGGAGCCATGTGACAAGCCGCAGCCTGCCGCTGCGATCGGCGTTGGCGATCGCGCTTGGCGCCGGCAGTGCGTCCTTGCTGTTCAGCCAGTTGGGCCGCTTCACCCATGGCGCGCTGCTGTTGGGCCTGCAGGCCCTCATGTATGGGGTGTTGACCCTGGTGATGGATCCAGGGCGGGTCGAGCATGAGCAGAGCGCATCGGCTCCGGCTCCGCCGGCTGCACTCAGTGCTGTCGGACTGGTGGCCGGCATGGCGACGGGGCTGCTGGGCCTGGGCGGCGGGCTGGTGATGGTGCCGCTCATGACGACGCTGCTGCGGCAGCCGGTGCGTCTGGCGATTCGCCTGAGCACCCTGGCGGTGCTGGTTTCAGCTGCGGTGGCAGCCCCTGTGTTCATCAGTGATGAGCGCGGGCTCTGGCCGGTGGCGCTGGTGCTGGGTCTGTGCGCCGCCGCTGGGGCGAGCTGGTCGGCTGCCCGGCTCAACAACGTGGGTGAAGACACCCTGGTGTGGCTGCTGCGCGCCTTGACCCTGCTGTTGACCGTTGACAGCGGCAGGCGGGCCCTGGCCCTGCTGCTGGGCTAAGGCAGCCGGTCCCAGAAACCGGGATCAAGCTCGTAGCCCATCACCGCCGCCACTTGCGCGAGGTTCTGGCGGCAGTTGAGACCGTGAGCTCGGGCCCACAGGTCCAGGCCAAACAGGCGGTGGGTGATCCACAACTCAAGCGACTCACTGGCAAAGCGAAGCCCTTCGCTGCGGCTGAAGCTGTGGGGCAGCAGCATGGCGACATGCCGCGCCAGCTGCCCGCTGCTGCGCTCCAGCAGCAGCGGCAACCAGGGGCAGGCGGCATCGGCCCGCAGACTCCAGAGCCGCAGCTCTGGGATTTCTGAGAGTTCGCGTGGGTCGTCGACGCTGCGGGGCCAGTCGAACTGCAGCGTCAGGCTGGCGCTGTGTTGCAGCAGCTGGTGTGCTGGCAGTGCTGCCCAGGGCTCCAGAGCGCTGATCTCCAGTGCCTCAATGGCCTGTGCCGTGATCTGCACAGAGCTGGCCGATGGGTCGGAAGCCATCAAGAGCTGTAACAGCAAGGCGTCTGGGGCTCGACCGTAGCCACCTGCGCGCCAACAATGGTGGTCGTTGTTGTCTTTGACGCTGCTGCCATGGTCACCTCCATCACCCAGGCCGAGATCCTGATCGCCCTTGTGGTGGCGGCCCATGCCGGCGTGCTGGCTGTGCGGCTGTGCTTCAGCCTCTACAAGGCCTGAACCTGCCCTTGGCAACAGCGGCAGGGGGAGCTAGAAGCATGGCAAACAGAGCGTCAGCTCTGCCTCCCCCCGCACTGTGACTGTGCCTGCTGCCTCGACGACAGCCCGCGTCAAGCGTGACCCTGCGGCCCAGCCCCGGCATGCCGTGTTTTCAGCCGATGGACGGCTGATCGGTGTGTCGAGCGAGCGTCAGGAGCTGCTCTGCAGCCTGATCGGCTTGCTGGTGAAGTGTTCGCTGGTCACCGTGGTGAGCATCAGCTTGGTACGCCTGGCGGTGGCCTACCAGGAGCGCATGGACCGTCAAGGCGAGCTCAGTGCCGTGCTCGAGATCGAGCAGGGCAAGCTGGCCAAGGCGCGGGAGCGTTTTGATCAGCTGTTCGGCATGGGCGGCGAACAGCAGCTGATCCGTGAGCAAAGCCAGTGGATCGCCCCCAACCGGCTGCGGGTGCTGTGGAACACGTCCGCTGCAGGCACCCCAGGTTCGTAAGTTGGGGCGCCGCAACCGTTGCGCTCCCCCATGTCGACCCCCGCTCCAGCTGGCACCGTTCTGATCACTGGCACCACCAGTGGCGTCGGCCTCAACGCGGTCAAGGCCCTGGTGGAGCGCGGCTGGCATGTGGTGACAGCCAACCGTGATCCCGTGCGGGCTGCAGAAGCCGCCGAGCGCCTGGGCATCCCCTCGGCCCCGCTCACCCATCTGCGCATCGACCTGGGTGATCTCGACAGTGTGCGCAGCGGTGTCGAAACCCTGGTTGCGTCGCTGCCCCGCCCGCTGGATGCCCTGGTGATCAACGCAGCGGTCTACAAGCCCCGGCTCAAGCAACCCGAGCGCTCGCCCCAGGGCTACGAAATCTCGATGGCGACCAACCATCTCGGTCATTTTTTGCTGATTCAGCTGCTGCTCGATGACCTCAAGCGCTCGCAGCACCCCTCGAAGCGCGTGGTGATCCTGGGCACGGTGACCGCCAACTCCAAGGAACTGGGCGGCAAGATCCCCATTCCTGCGCCAGCTGATCTGGGCGATCTGGCTGGCTTCAAGGCCGGCTTCAAGGCACCGATCGCCATGGCCAACGGCAAGCCCTTTAAGCCCGGTAAGGCTTACAAGGACAGCAAGCTCTGCAACATGATCACCACCCAGGAGCTGCACCGCCGCCTGCACAGCCAAACGGGCATTGTGTTCAGCTCGCTGTACCCGGGCTGCGTGGCCGACACACCCTTGTTCCGCAACGCCCCGCGCGCGTTTCAGAAGATCTTCCCCTGGTTCCAGAAGAACATCACCGGCGGCTACGTCAGCCAGCCCCTGGCCGGTGAGCGGGTGGCCCAGGTGGTGGCCGATCCCGACTTTGCGGTCTCGGGGGTCCATTGGAGTTGGGGCAACCGCCAGAAGCAGGGCGGCAAGCAGTTCGGCCAGGAGCTCTCCGACAAGGCCAGCAACCCCGAAGTTGCCGCAGGGGTCTGGGATCTGTCGCTGAAGCTGGTAGGACTGGCCTGAGCCGATGCTGCGGCCGCCGGCAATCTTTGGCATCGGCAAGAACTACGCCGACCATGCGGCTGAACTCGGCGCCGATCTGGGCGCCGAGCTGCCCCAACATCCGGTGGTGTTCTTCAAGAACCCCGCCAGCGTGATCGCCAATGGCGCGCCCATCGAACTGCCGCCTGTGGTGCGCACCGACGCCTTGGGCGTCGACTACGAAGGTGAACTCGCCGTGATCCTGGGAACCGATGCCCGCGATGTGCCTGAAGCCCAGGCCCGCTCGGTGATCGCGGCGGTGGCGCCCGCCAACGACGTCAGCCAGCGCTGGTGGCAGTGGCAGGCCGGCGGCAGCCAGTGGAACCGGGGCAAGAGCTTTGACACCTTCTGCCCTTTGGGCGAGCCGGTGCCGATCGCGGCGATTGCCGATCTGCAAAACCTGACGCTGACCACCCGCCTCAATGGCGCGGTGGTGCAGCAGGCCAACACGGGATCGATGATCTTTTCGGTGGCGCGCCTGATCGCCGAGCTCAGCCGCGGCACCACCCTGCTGGCCGGCACGGTGATTCTCACGGGCACGCCGGCGGGGGTGGGTGCGGGCCGCACGCCACCGCGGTTTCTGCGCGATGGCGATGTGGTCGAGGTCGAACTCGGCGGCGTGGGGCTGTTGCGCAACCCGGTGATGCAGGTGGGCTGAGCGCGTCAGACGCCTCAGTCAAACCCCAGCAGATCAAAAATCTCCCGGTCCTTGAGAGACTCGGCCTCGAGCGGCTCGACGCTCTCGAGCATGCGGCGGGCCAGGTTCAGGTATTCGTTCTGGACCGCTTCGACCTCGGGGGTGGCTTCCA